>Ga0208645_1000542_pt1 | contig 39812 bp, 37 predicted proteins | sample VirMetDEL_Sep_01_FD_184519 | JGI IMG/M metagenome (GOLD analysis project Ga0208645, IMG submission 184519) | Aqueous microbial communities from the Delaware River and Bay under freshwater to marine salinity gradient to study organic matter... | ecosystem: Environmental > Aquatic > Marine >... | reverse complement strand
TATCGGCCCAGGGGCCGCACGCCTCTCGATGGGCTGAAAAAGATGCTGGATAATAAAGCATGACCCGCGCAACGGCTAGCGCCGTCGGAGACCCCTTGATGTCTGAACACGATGTACGTCTGCAACAGCTGCAAACCTGGCTCGCCGAGCAACTGCCCCTTCTCTTCTCGGCACGTGACTGGGGAGCCGTGCCCACGGCCGAACTGACTCCCGCCAGCAGTGACGCCAGCTTTCGTCGCTATTTTCGTTGGCAGGCCGGTGAGCGCAGCCTGATTCTGATGGACGCGCCACCGCCTCAGGAAAACTGCGAGCCTTTCGTTCGTATCGCGGCATTGCTGGCCAGTGCTGGCGTGCATGTGCCGCAGGTATTGGCTGCCGATCTGCAGCAAGGCTTCCTGATCCTCGATGACCTGGGCCGCCAGACCTACCTGGATGTGATAAACGAGCACAACGCCGACCAACTGTTCGACGATGCCATCGAGGCTTTGCTGCAGCAGCAGCGTTTGCCCCTCGACAGCCATCTGCCGTATTACGATGAGGCGTTGCTGCGTCGTGAGTTGCAGCTGTTCCCTGAGTGGTATGTACAGCATCACCTGGGGCGCATCTTTACGGCCGAGCAGGAAGCCGCTTGGCAGCGCGTCAGTCGCCTGTTGATCGACAGCGCACTGGCACAGCCCAAGGTGGTGGTGCACCGCGATTTCATGCCACGCAACCTGATGCAGAGCACGCCCAACCCCGGCGTGCTGGACTTCCAGGATGCCGTCAACGGCCCGGTTACCTACGACATCACCTGCCTGTTCAAAGATGCATTTCTCAGTTGGCCTGAGGCGCGAGTTCAGGGCTGGCTGCAGGATTACTGGCAGCGTGCCAAGGCGGCGGGTATTCCGCTGCAGGCCTCGTTCGACGACTTTCTGCGGGCCAGCGATCTGATGGGCGTGCAGCGCCACCTCAAGGTCATCGGCATCTTCGCGCGAATCTGTCACCGCGATGGCAAACCCAAGTACCTGGGCGACGTGCCGCGTTTCTTTGCCTATATAGATGCTGTGCTGGCACGTCGGCCGGAGCTCGCCGAGTTGGGTGAGCTGTTCGCCAGCCTGGCGAAAGATGAAGGGGCACGTGCATGAAGGCGATGATTCTCGCCGCGGGCAAGGGTGAGCGCATGCGTCCGCTGACCCTGCATACGCCCAAGCCGCTGGTGAAGGCGGCGGGTGTGCCGTTGATCGAGTACCACATCCGCGCCCTGGCTGCTGCAGGCTTCACCGAGCTGGTGATCAACCACGCCTGGCTGGGTCAGCAGATCGAGGATTACCTGGGCGACGGCTCGCGCTTTGGCGTGCGGATCGTCTATTCACCTGAAGGCGAGCCGCTGGAAACCGGCGGCGGCATCTTCAAGGCTCTGCCGCTGCTGGGCGCTGAGCCGTTTCTGGTGGTCAATGGCGATGTTTTCACCGACTACGATTTCGCCGCGCTGCGCAAGCCGCTCGTTGGCTCGGCGCATCTGGTGCTGGTGGATAACCCGGCGCATCACCCGCAGGGCGACTTCGTCCTGGCTAACGGTCAGGTGAGCGACGCCGAGGCAACGGGTGAGCGGTTGACCTACAGCGGTCTTGCCGTGCTGCACCCGCGCCTGTTCGCCGCTTCTGTACCCGGTGCCTTCAAGCTGGCGCCGCTGCTGCGTGAGGCGATGGCGGACGGGCAGGTCAGTGGCGAGCGCTATGGCGGCTGTTGGGTCGATGTCGGTACCCACGAGCGCCTGGCCGAAGTCGAACGTTTGTTGCAGGAGGCACGCTAGGTGTTGTGGCCGGCCACTATGCTTGGGGCCGCAGCTGGGCTCGCTTTGGCCAGCATCCCTGGCGCACTGCTTGGCGGATTGCTCGGGCAGGTGCTGGACCGTCGCCTGCGCCTGCACGGCTGGGACAACCTGCGCGAGCGCCTGGGCGGTCGTGCCGCGCCGGCTGATGACGAGCTGCTGTTTCTGATGCTGGGGCGGCTGGCCAAGAGCGATGGCCGCGTGGTGCAGAGCCATATCCAGCAGGCACGCTCGGAAATGCAGCGGCTGGGGTTGGACCCGGCCGCTCAACGGCGCGCCATCGAGGCTTTCGCCCGTGGCAAGACCGGGCGTGACAACCTGCGCGCTCCGTTGCTGCGTCAGCGCGAGCGTGCCGATGCCATGCTGCGAGCCTGCTGGCGCATGGCCTGGGTCGACGGGCGGGTGTCAGCCAGCGAGCATGAGTTGATCCTGCTCTGGGGCAAGTGGCTCGGCTGGGACAGCGCTCGCCTCGATAGCCTGGGCGAAGAATACGCACCGCGTCGCAGCCAGCAGCCCACGCCAGCTGGCGGCAGTTATCAGGATGCGTTGCGGCTGTTGGGCGTGAACGACGGCAGCGAGCCTGAGCAGATCAAGCGTGCTTATCGGCGTCTGCTCAGTCGCCACCACCCGGACAAGCTGGCCGGCTCAGGTGCTTCCCCTGAGCGCATTCGTGAGGCGACCGATATCACCCGACAACTGCATCAGGCCTATGCGCTGATTCGCCAGCGCCGGGGGATTCGTTAGGGATGGTCTGAAGTAGTCGTCATTACTCGCTGCGTTCACCCTATTCGGGCCGCACTGACAGTGCGCTCAGAGCAAGCGCCGTCCCGCGCAGGCGGGACAGCAGCTTTATCGCTGAACAGCGCTTGCGCTGGCCAGAAGGGGAATAATCCAGAACCCCCGCAGCACCTGGACTCCCGCTTTCGTGGGAGTGACAGTGGGGGCTTTTCAGCGTTTCCTTAGCCGCCTGCGGCGCGAATGTGCAGCTTCAACCAGCCCCGTAGGCGGCGGTACAACTGCTCCTCCTGAACGTTCAGGTTACCCGGCAGCGCCTTCATCGCCACCTGCACATAAGTGGGCAGCTTGGCGCGCTTGCTGGCCTGCAGACGTTTCAGCGCGGCGGTGCGATCGGTGGCCTGATCCTTGTAGAAGAAGTCGCCGGTGGCCACCGGTAACTGTGCGATCAGTTCGTCCAGTGGCGGGGCGAATCCCGCTGGTAATTGCGCCGCTACCATCAGCAGGTTCTGGACATTCGCGGGCTTGCGTTCGCTCAGGTAGCGCGCTGCCCAGTAGGCGCCGCTGCCGTGGCCGAGCAGGACGATTTCCTTGGCCTGCTGCTGGTTGGCGAAGGTGATGGCGGCATCAATGCGCGCCATCACGCGATCGACGTGGGCCTGACGCCGTTGTTCCGGGCTGATCGCGCTGCTGTCCGTGGGCTGAGCACCATCTGCCGCCGGCGTTTGTGCAGGGCTATCGGCAGCAGGGGCTCCCTCGGAATTTGCAGGGTCAGTGGGCACCGCTGAAGTGTCGGCGCTGGCATCACGCAGCGGCAGCGGGTCGCCGTCCGGGTCTGGCAGCGTCAGGCTCAGGCTGTGCCAGCCGGCGTCGGGTAGCTTGCGCCGCAACGGACCGACGGCCGCGGCGCCATCGGCATTTTCCACGTCGCCGGGCACCAGGATCACCGCGCCACTGGGTTCGCCGACGTTGGCCGGAAGCCAGAGGGCGAGGAAGCTTTCGGCGCCGGCCTGCAGCATCTGCTGCTCGCGCTTGTCCAGACGTTGCTCAAGCGTCTGTGCGTCGCTGACGCTACGCTCGGGGAGCGGAGGGCGTTCCTCTGAAGCGGGCGTGTCGGCTTCGCCAGGCGCGCCGCTCTGGGCATCTCCGGTCGGTTCCTGTGCCCAGCTCGTGGCAGTGCAGAACAGGCAGAAACCGAGCATTGCGAGTGAGTTCAGGCGCATCGATGAAGCTCCTTGGGGGCTGCTACAGAGCCTAATGCCGAGCTGCGCTTTTGTCAGGCGATTAGCACAAGACTGGAGTAAGGTAGGGGATCGCGCCAGCGGATTTGCCGTGCATGAAATCCCTTCTCCACTCCCTCACCCTCCTGCTGATTCTGTCTGCCTGCAGTGCCTGGGCCGAGAGTGCGCGCATGCCGTTACGTCCGGCTTTCGATGCTGAGCAGCGCGCCTGGCTCGACAATCATCCTGTATTGCGTATCGGCCTGATTCAGCAGGCGCCCTGGGTACAACGTGGCCAGAACCGGCAGCTCACGGGCGCTAATGTCGAGCTGATGAAGCGTTTGCTCGAAGGCATGGGCGTGGCGCCAGACTGGCGTCTGTATCCAAACCTGGAGGCTTTGGAGCGGGCTGCCAGCGCTGGCGAGGTGGACCTGGCGCCAGGCCTGCAGCAGACACCGGCTGGCCTGCGCATCTGGCATTACTCCATGCCCTACCTGCGTGTGCCGCATCTGGTGGTCGGCGAACGCAGCGGCAGTGGCGCGGTGGATCTCGATCAGTTGCCGCTGGAGCAGGTGGTCGCGTTGCGCTCGCCGAGCCAGGCAGCCGAATATCTTGAGCGCACCCATACCAACTTGCGCTTGCGCGCGACCTCTTCGGAGCGTTCGGCGTTGCTGCTGGTACTGAATCAGGAAGTCAGCTACGCGGTGCTGGATGAAGCGAGCCTCAGTCTGCTGCTGCGCGAATCGCGTTTCTCCAGCCTGAGCATTGTCGGTGATATCGGCCTGCCACAACTCCTGCGTCTGGCAACGCGCCGCGATCAGCTACTGTTGTCCGCTATCGTCGACCGGACCCTGCAGGCGCTGCCGGCGCGCGAGTTGGAGGAGCTGCGGGAAACCTGGATGCCGCTGCGCTATCCGCAATCCACCGACTTCGTCGGCTTCTGGAAAACCCTGGCGCTGTTTTTCGGCCTGGTGCTGATGCTTGGTGCAACCGCGCTCTATCGGCAAAGGCAGCAGACACGTTTGCTGGAGCGTGGGTTGTTGGGGGCTCGTGGCGAGCTTGACCGTCACCAGCAGGCGGCAGAAGCGTTGCGCCTGAGCCAGTTCTCCATCGATCACAGCACGGTGGGTATTCTCTGGGTCAACTGGGACAGCCACCTGCGCTATGCCAATCGCGCCGCTGAACGCATGCTCGGTTATGCCGCCGGCCAGCTGGTGGACAAGCCGCTGAGCCAGTTGGAACCAGGCCTGCACATGGATCGCTGGCTCAATCTATGGAAACGAGTGCGCGAGCAGGATGACGGTTCACCCAGTTTCGAGGTCGACTGCATACGCGCCGATGGCAGCTGTATGCCGGCTGACGTGTCGCTGAGTTTTCTGCGCTATCGCCAGGCCGAATACCTGGTGGTGTTTCTCAGCGACGTTACCGAGCGCCGCCGTGCTCGTGCGGCGCTGGAGGAGAGCGAGGCTCGCTTCAAGGGCATCGCCGGCAACGTACCTGGCCTGGTGTTTCGTCTGGAGCGCGCCGGGCCGGGAGCGGTGGTCAACTTTGCCTACATCAGCGAAGCCAGTCAGGAGATGGTCGGCTGGCCGGCGCAGCAGCTGCAGCGCGAGGAGCGCGGGATTCGCAGCCTGGTGCACCCGGAGGACCTGAGCAGCTACCTGAACAGCCAGACGCTGGCGCTCGAGGGCGAGAGCGATTGGTACTGGCAGGGGCGCATTCTCACTGCCGAGCAGGAGGTGCTGTGGGCGGATATCCGCACCACCGCGCGGCCGCTGGGCAATGGCCGGGTAGTTTGGGACGGGATTCTCTGGGATATCACCGAGAACAAGCTGGCCGAACTGGCCCTGGCCGACTCGCGCGCGCGGCTGCGTCAGCTGTCTGCGCATCTGGAGAGTGTGCGTGAGGAGGAGAAGGCTCGCATCGCCCGTGAAGTGCATGACGAGCTGGGGCAGGTGCTGACCGTGCTCAAGTTGGAGACGGCGATGTGCGAGCTGGTTTGTGCCGGACAGATCCCTGAGTTGGACGAGCGCCTGAATAGCATGAAGCGCCTGATCGCTCAGTTGTTCCAGCTGGTACGCGATGTGGCCACGGCATTGCGCCCACCGATTCTCGATGCGGGCATCGCCTCGGCCATCGAATGGCAGGTGCGGCGTTTCGAGGAGCGTACGCAGATTCCCTGCCTGGTAGACGTTCCGGAGCACCTGCCGCGGTTGCCGGATGCCCAGGCCATTGGCCTGTTCCGCATCCTCCAGGAGGCACTGACCAACGTCATGCGTCATGCCGGGGCGCACAGCGTCGAGGTGCGTCTATGGCTGGAGGGCGGCGCCTTGTGCCTGTCGGTGGTGGACGACGGCAAGGGCTTCGATCCGGGGCTGCGCAAACCCGGACAGTCCTTCGGTCTGGTCGGTATGCAGGAGCGCATGTTCATGCTCGGTGGCCAGTTGCAGATTGACAGTCAGCCAGGCGAGGGCACTACCCTGTGTGCGCGCATAAATCTGGAAGAGGAGATCGCAGCGTGATTCAGGTACTGGTGGCCGAAGACCACACCATCGTGCGGGAAGGCATCAAGCAACTGATCGGCATGGCGCGTGATCTCGAGGTAGCCGGCGAAGCCTGTAATGGCGAGCAACTGATCGAGGTGCTGCGCCGCATTCCCTGCGACGTGGTGCTGCTGGACATCTCCATGCCTGGCGTCAACGGTCTGGAGGCCATTCCACGCATTCGTGCGTTGAACGATGCGCCGGCGATTTTGGTGCTGTCCATGCACGACGAAGCGCAAATGGCGGCGCGCGCGCTCAAGGCGGGCGCTGCCGGTTACGCGACCAAGGACAGCGACCCGGCGCTGCTGATCACTGCCATTCGCAAGGTGGCCGGAGGTGGCCGCTATATCGATCCGGCGCTGGCCGACCGCATGGTCTTCGAAGTCGGCCTGACCGACTCGCGACCGCCTCATGCACAGCTGTCCGAGCGCGAGTTCTCGGTGTTCGAACGTCTGGTGCGGGGTGAGGGCGTCAACGATATCGCCCTGCACCTGGCGATCAGCAACAAGACGGTGAGTACGCACAAGGCGCGCCTGATGCAGAAGCTCGGCGCCCACTCGATGGCCGACCTGGTGCGCTATGCCATGGAGCATCGCCTGGTCTGAGAGCGGAATCTGTAGGAGCGGCTGGGCGGCATTCCGCTTCAGCCGCGATTGGCTTGAGAACGCGAAGCTTCGCGGCTGAAGCCGCTCCCACGGTTTTCATGCACTGCATAACCGAGGTGAACACTCGGATTTTGTAGGGCAATTCCTACAGCAGATTCTCCTCGCGCCTGATATCAGCTTGTCATCCCGCCCGATTTTTCACCTTGTCTCGCCGACCTAATCTTGGGTCATCGGCCTGAGACAAGAACAAGGGTGTGGTGTGATGGCAAACGATGTACTGGTGAGCTTCCGTGGCGTACAGAAGAGCTATGACGGCGAAACGCTGATCGTCAAAGACCTCAACCTGGATATCCGCAAGGGTGAGTTTCTGACCCTGCTCGGCCCGTCCGGTTCCGGCAAGACCACCAGCCTGATGATGCTGGCCGGTTTCGAGACGCCGACCGCTGGCGAAATCCTCCTTGATGGCCGCTCCCTGAACAAACTGCCGCCGCACAAGCGTGATATCGGCATGGTGTTCCAGAACTACGCGCTGTTCCCGCACATGACCGTGGCCGAGAACCTGGCCTTCCCGTTGAGCGTGCGCGGCATGTCGCGCACCGACATCAGCGAGCGGGTCAAGCGCGCGCTGTCGATGGTGCAGCTCGACAGCTTCCGCAACCGTTATCCGGGCCAGCTTTCCGGTGGCCAGCAGCAACGCGTGGCGCTGGCTCGCGCCCTGGTGTTCGAGCCGCAACTGGTGCTGATGGATGAGCCGCTTGGCGCGCTGGACAAACAATTGCGTGAACACATGCAGATGGAGATCAAGCACCTGCACCAGAGCCTCGGCGTGACTGTGGTCTATGTGACCCACGATCAGGGCGAGGCGCTGACCATGTCTGACCGCGTTGCCGTGTTCCACCAGGGCGAAATTCAGCAGATCGCCCCGCCGCGTGAACTCTACGAAGCCCCGCACAACACCTTCGTCGCCCAGTTCATCGGTGAGAACAATCGTCTGCCCGGCGAGCTGATCAGTCGCGATGGCGAACAGTGTGTAGTGCGCCTGGCGCGTGGCGAGGAAGTACGTGCCATGGCCGTCAACGTTGGCGCGGTAGGGGAGCAGGTGAGCCTGTCGATTCGCCCCGAGCGCATCCGCCTCAATGGTCATAGCGAGGCTTGCCCGAACCGTTTCTCCGGGCGCATCGCCGAGTTCATCTACCTGGGCGACCACGTGCGCATGCGCATGGAGGTCTGTGGCAAATCCGATTTCTACGTCAAACAACCTGTGGCCGAGCTCGATCCGGCCCTGGCAGTTGGTGACCTGGTTCCGCTCGGCTGGTCTGTCGAGCATGTCCGCGCGCTCGACCCACTCCAAACCGAGTGAGCGTTGCGCGCAGTGCTTCACCTTTACCCCGTAACACAGAGGAGCTGATAAGAATGACGAAATCCCTGAAGCTCGCGGCGTTGGCCCTGGGCGTTAGCTGTGCCATACCGGCACTGGCGGCGGATCTGACGGCGGTATCCTTCGGCGGCGCGAACAAGGCGGCGCAGGTCAAGGCGTTCTACGAACCCTTCGAGAAGGACACCGGCAACAAGGTGATCGGCGGTGAATACAACGGTGAGATGGCCAAGGTCAAAGCCATGGTCGACACCCGTAGTGTGAGCTGGGATCTGGTGGAGGTGGAGTCGCCGGAACTCGCTCGCGGCTGCGACGAAGGCCTGTTCGAGGAACTCGACCCGGCGCAGTTCGGTGATCAGACCAACTTCATCGACGGTGCTATTCAGCCCTGCGGTGTAGGCTTCTTCGTCTGGTCCACGGTGCTGGCCTACAACGCCGACAAGCTCAGTGCGGCACCGACCAGCTGGTCCGATTTCTGGGACGTGCAGAAATTCCCGGGCAAGCGCGGCCTGCGCAAGGGCGCCAAGTACACCCTGGAATTCGCCCTGATGGCCGACGGCGTGCCAGTCAAGGACGTGTACAAGGTGCTGGCTACCAAGGAAGGCCAGGATCGTGCGTTCAAGAAGCTCGATGAGCTGAAACCCAACATCCAGTGGTGGGAAGCCGGCGCACAGCCGCCGCAGTACCTCGCCTCCGGCGACGTAGTGATGAGCTCGGCCTACAACGGCCGTATCGCTGCCGTACAAGCCGAGAGCAACCTGCAGGTGGTGTGGAACGGTGGCATCTATGACTTCGATTCCTGGGCCATCCCGCGTGGCGCCAAGAACGTGGAAGTTGCCAAGGAGTTCATAGCGTACTCGGTCAAGCCCGAAGCGCAGAAGACCTACTCGGAGAACATCGCCTACGGTCCGGCCAACAAGCAAGCCATTGACCTGCTGGCGCCGGAGCGTCTGAACCTGATGCCGACCACGCCGGAAAACATCGCCAACCAGGTGGCCATCGACGTGACCTTCTGGGCTGACTACGGCGAGCAGCTGGAGCAGCGTTTCAACGCTTGGGCCGCGCGTTAAGTCGCCTACCCGGCCCCGCCCAATGGCGGGGCCGTCTGAATTCCTTTCTTGCTTGCGGAGTTGTCCATGGCCGCCGTACTGCCTGCCACCGAGTTGCCCGGGCCGAGCCTGAAGCAGCGTCTGGCTCGTGCCGAGCGTTTCAATCGCCTGAAATCCAAGGCGCTGATCCTGCCGCTGTTGCTGTTTCTCCTGCTGACCTTTCTGCTGCCCATCGGCGCGCTGCTCATGCGTAGCGTGGATAACCCGGAGGTAGTCGGCAGCCTGCCGCTTACCGTCGAGGCGATCGCCACCTGGGATGGTCGTGGTCTGCCGGATGAGTCGGTATACCGGGCGATTGCCAGCGATATGCTCGAAGCGCGGCGTAATCAGAGTCTGGGCGACTTGTCCAAGCGCCTGAACATGGAACTGGCGGGCTTCCGTAGCCTGGTCAGCAGCACCGCACGCAAGCTACCGCTGCGCGAGGAACCGGCGTCCTACCAAGAGGCCTTCCTCGATATGGATGAGCGCTGGGGCGATCCTGCTTATTGGCAGGTGATCCGCCGCAATGCCTCGTCGGTCACTTCGTACTACCTGCTGGCCGCGCTCGATCACCGCATTGACGACCTTGGCGAACTGGCCAAGGCCACGCCGGATCAGTCCATCTACCTGGATATCTTCGCCCGTACCTTCTGGATGAGCCTGGTGATCACCGCCATCTGCCTGGTGCTGGCCTACCCATTGGCGTACCTGCTGGCCAACCTGCCGACTCGCTCAGGCAATCTGTTGATGATCTTGGTGTTGCTGCCTTTCTGGACATCGATCCTGGTGCGGGTCGCAGCCTGGATCGTGCTGTTGCAGTCGGGAGGGCTGATCAACAGCGCGCTGATGTCGCTGGGTATCATCGAGCAGCCGCTGCAACTGGTGTTCAACCGCAGCGGTGTTTACGTGGCCATGGTGCACATCATGCTGCCGTTCATGATCCTGCCGATCTACAGCGTGATGAAGGGCATCTCGCCCAGCTACATGCGCGCGGCGGTGTCGCTTGGTTGCCATCCGTTCGCCAGCTTCTGGCGAGTGTATTTCCCGCAGACCCTGGCCGGTGTCGGCGCTGGTTGTCTGTTGGTGTTCATCCTGTCCATCGGCTACTACATCACCCCGGCGCTGCTGGGCAGCCCGAACGACCAGATGATCAGCTACTTCGTCGCCTTCTACACCAACACCACCATCAACTGGGGCATGGCCACCGCCCTTGGCGGTTTGCTGTTGGGTGCGACCCTGGTGCTCTACGTGGTGTACAGCTGGCTGGTTGGCGCGAGCAAGCTGAGGCTTGGCTAAAAACGGCTATAGAACACGCCTGCGTAGCAGGCCATCTGATGACCCTCTCCCGCTTGCGGGAGAGGGTGCCCGAAGGGCGGGAGAGGGTGCTTGTTTCGGCACCACTGCTTCTCGGTAACCGAACTCGGGAGGATGGTGCATAAGAGCGCCCTCTCCCCCAGCCCCTCTCCCACAAGTGGGAGAGGGGAGCTTAAAACGCTCACTGGAGTAAAACCCATGCTCAGCCCCTACATGTCCCCCATCGAGCGCCTCTGGTACTACGGCCTGCGTATCCTTTGCGGCCTGGTCCTGCTATTTCTGATCTTGCCGGTGCTGGTGATCGTGCCGCTGTCGTTCAACTCCGGCACCTTCCTCGTCTACCCGCTGCAGGGCTTCTCGCTGCGCTGGTATGAAGACTTCTTCATGTCCGCCGACTGGATGCGCTCGTTGAAGAACAGCCTGATCATCGCGCCGGCCGCGACCATGCTGGCCATGGGCTTTGGCACCCTGGCAGCCATTGGCCTGACCCGTGGCGAGTTCCGCGGCAAGGCGCTGGTAATGAGCCTGCTGATTTCGCCGATGATCGTTCCGGTGGTGATCATCGGTGTCGCCAGCTACCTGTTCTTCGCGCCGTTGGGCATGGGCAACAGCTACTTGTCGCTGATTCTGGTGCATGCCGTGCTCGGCGTGCCCTTCGTGATCATCACCGTGTCGGCCACGCTACAGGGCTTCAACCATAACCTGGTGCGCGCCGCCGCCAGCCTCGGCGCCTCGCCGCTGACCGCGTTTCGCCGTGTGACCTTGCCGCTGATCGCCCCGGGCGTGATCTCCGGTGCGTTGTTCGCCTTCGCCACCTCGTTCGACGAAGTGGTGGTGACCCTGTTCCTCGCCGGCCCCGAACAGGCCACCCTGCCGAGGCAGATGTTCAGCGGCATCCGCGAGAACCTGTCGCCGACCATCGCCGCTGCCGCGACCTTGCTGATCGGATTCTCGGTACTGCTGCTGCTGACCCTGGAGTGGTTGCGTGGGCGTAGCGAGAAGCTGCGCACCTCGACGCCGGAATAAATCGCCGTAGCTACCTGTTCAGGGCCTCGCCGGGAAACCGGCGGGGCCTTGCTCGTTTCTGGGCGTAGAATGTTCCGTTTTCCCGGCGTAACAAGGCGGCCAGATGGACTTCGATGATCCCGGATTTCGCGAGTTGATCGACGCGTTGCATGACGGCGTCTACATCACCGACGCCGATGGCATTACCCTCAAGGTCAATAGCGCCTATGAGCGCCTGACCGGGCTGCGTGCCGAGGACGTCATAGGCCAGCACATGCAGGCGCTGGTGGAGCAGGGCGTGATCTCGCAGTCGGTGTCCTTGCGCGTGCTCAAGGAAGGCAAGGCGCTGTCGCTGATGCAGAGCGTCAGCCAGGGCAAACGTCTGCTGGTCAGTGGTACGCCGATCTTCGCCGCCGATGGCCGGGTGCGTTACGTGGTCAGCACCGTGCGCGACATGACCGAGCTGCTGCGCATGAAGCATGAACGCGACGAGCTGCAGCAGCTGAAACAGTTGCGCAACAGCACGGCCAAGCTACATGCCGGGCAGCGTGACGATCTGCTCGATGCCTCTCCCGTTGCTGATCAGCCTGCTTCAGGGCGTGTCTTCATGCAGGCGCGGCAGGTCGCCAGCAGCGATGTGAAGGTGCTGCTGCAAGGGGAAACCGGCGTTGGCAAGACCTTGATCGCCCAGTACATCCACAAGAGCAGCCCGCGCGCGGCGCAGCCATTCCTGGCGCTGAACTGCGGTGCGCTGCCGGAGAACCTGATCGAGGCCGAGTTGTTCGGCTATGTACCGGGCGCATTCACCGGTGCTGGTAGCAAGGGCAAACGCGGTCTGCTCGAACTGGCTCACCAGGGCACGGTTTTTCTCGATGAGATCGGTGATCTGCCACTGCCGCTGCAGGTCAAGTTGCTCAAGGTGATCGAGGAGAGCCGTTTCATCCCGGTCGGTGGGCTGGAGTTGAAGGAGGTGGACGTGCGCATCATCACCGCCACTCACCATGACCTGCGCAAGATGGTTGCCGAGGGTCGTTTTCGTGCCGATCTCTACTACCGCCTCAACGTCGTGCCGATCCACATTCCGGCTTTGCGTGAGCGCCCCGAGGAAATTCAGCCGCTGCTGGATTTTTACCTGGCCGAATTTAATCAGCGTTATGGCCGAGTGCTGAGCTGGGAGCTCGAAGCGCTCGACGCACTGACTGACTACGGCTGGCCCGGCAACATCCGTGAGCTGATCAATCTGGTTGAACGCCTGGTGGTCACCGTCAGCGGCGAGCGCATCGAGCTGTTCGATCTGCCGGAGGAGATGCGCATCGCTCGCAGCGACGTAGGTGAAGGCGACTTGCTGCCGCTGCGCAAACAGGTAGAAAACCTTGAGCGGCGTCTCATCCGCCGTGCGCTGATGCAACACAAGACCACCCGCGAAGCGGCCAAGGTGCTTGGTCTCAGTCAGGCGACGCTGGTGCAGAAGATGAAGCGCTGGGAACAGGGCTGATTAGAAAATGGATCAAAATACACTCATTTGATTGGTTTTCTGATCGTTCGAGTTCTGCGCAGCGCTGTGACAAATCGACGCAAGCCTTCTACCACGCCACTTTCAGCGAGCTGGCACAGGAATGGCTATGGCAAGCCCTGAACCCGTTCAGCACAACAACGCATAAGGGCCTGCTGATGAGTATTGCTGCATTCAAGATCGCCAATAAGTTGCTGACCGGCCAGAGTGCCGTGGAGCAACTGGCGGTCGAACTGCCCCGACTGAATATCGCCAACCCGCTGATCGTCACCGACGCCATCCTGATCAAGTCAGGTACGGTTGATCACGTGCTCAAGCAACTGGGTGAGCGTGCCTACGGCATTTTCGACGGCGTGGAGCCGGAGCCGGAGATTGCCATCGTCGAGGCCTGTGCCAAGGCCTATCGCGATGGTGGCCACGATGGCCTGATCGGTGTCGGTGGTGGTAGCGCCATCGATATCGCCAAAGCGGTGGCCGGTTATGTCGGTCATGACGGTGCACTGGACGAGCTGTTCGGCGTCGATCAGATCAAACGCAAAGGTCCGCCGCTGATTGCCATTCCGACCACCGCTGGCACCGGTTCGGAAGTGACCAACGTGTCGATCCTGTCGGACAAGCAGGCGCAATTGAAAAAGGGCATCGTCAGCGACTACTTGCTGCCTGACGTGGCTCTGGTCAGCCCCGTGATGACCCTGACCTGCCCGCGCAGCGTGACCGCAGCCAGTGGCATTGATGCGCTGGTGCATGCGGTGGAGTCCTACCTGTCGGTCAATGCCTCGCCGATCACCGATGCTCTGGCCATTGGCGCGATCAAACTGATCGCCAAGGCGCTGCCCAAGGCCTATGCCAATCCGACTGATCTGGTCGCTCGCGAGGATATGGCCACCGCCAGCCTGATGGCCGGCATGGCCTTCGGCAATGCCGGCGTTGGCGCTGTGCATGCGCTGGCTTATCCGTTGGGTGGGCGCTTCAACATCGCTCACGGCGTCAGCAACGCGCTGCTGCTGCCCTACGTGATGGCCTGGAACAAGCTGGCCTGCGTCGAGCGCATGGCCGAGATCGCCACCGCCCTTGGCATGCAGACGCATGGCCTGAGCGACAAGGCTGCTGCCGACCTGGCCGTCGAGGCCATGGCTGAGCTGTGTGCCAGCGTCGACATTCCCAAGGGCATGCGCAGCTTCGGTGTGCCGGAAGATGCCATCCCGGCGATGGCCGAGGAGGCCAGCAAGATCGATCGCCTGATGCGCAACAACCCGCGCCGCCTGACTGCTGGCGACATCGAGCAGATCTACCGCTCTGCCTACTGATTACCGCAACGAAGAAGATGAAAGGCCCCAGCGTGCTGGGGCCGGCTGACATACAACTCTAATAAAGCTGGGTGATTCAAATGTCCGAACTGCATCAACAAGACCTTGGTGTGGAAGCCCCCTACTGGCCGGTGGGGCCATTCAAGGTGCGTCTGCCTTTTATTCATTACCGCTTCGAGATCTCCGACTACATGCAGGGCCTGCTCATGTGTGCGGTCGACCTGGCGGCGATTCCGCTGATGACGGAATTTCTCGGCATGCCTTTCGAGGTGGCACTGGCCGTGGTCATGCTCAACGGTCTTCTGTACCTGACCCATCACCTGCTGGGAGACCCGGTCGTACCGGGCTGGATCACCCCGGCGATTCCTCTGCTGATGGCCTACTGCAGCCAGTTTCCGGAGGGGCAGGAGCGCATCCATGCGTTGATTGCCTTCCAGTTGATGCTGGGGGTGTTCTCGATAGGGCTGGGCATGACGGGCATGGCGCGCAAGGTGGTGTCCTTGGTGCCCTCTGCGCTCAAGGCGGGCATCATCATGGGCGCGGGCCTCAGTGCGGTGGTGACGGTATTCAAGGAGGGCGGTCGCTTCGACAGTTTCCCCTGGACCATTTCCATCGCTGTCGGTATCGCTTTCTACCTGGTGTTCTCCCTTCACTTCCAGCAGTTGAAGAAGCGCAACCGCTTCTGGTGGAACTTCGCCAAGCTCGGCATCTTCCCGATCATCCTCCTGGCCGTGTTCGTCGCGCCTATCTTCGGCGAGGCGCCCTGGCCGAGCATCGAGTGGGGCATCAGCAAACCGGACTTTGCCACCCTGTGGAACGAGTACACCGTATTCGGCCTTGGCATGCCGCCGCTGATGATGTTCGTCACCGCCATTCCCACTGTGCTGGCCGCCTATTTGGTGGTGTTTGGTGACGTATTGGGAGCCAGGGCGATTCTCGGCGAGGCCGATCACATTCGCCGTGACGAGAAGGTCGACTTCAACCCCAACCGCTCGCACCTGATCTTCGGCGGGCGCAATGCATTCATGAGCATCTTCGGCCCGGACGTGGCCATGTGCGGCCCGCAATGGTCGGCGATGCAGGTGGTGATCACCGAGCGTTTCAAGGGCGGCGCCAAGGCGATGAAGTCCATCTATGGCGGTGTCGGCTCGTTCCGTTGGGGCACCAACACTGGTCTGCTGTTATTGCCGGTGGTGACCCTGTTGCAGCCGATTCTCGGCGTGGCGCTGGCGCTGACCTTGCTGATCCAGGGCTACGTCAGCGTGCGCCTGGGCATCATGGAGGCGCGTAGCCAGCGCGATCTTGGCATCGCCGGGGTGATCGGTGCGGTGCTGGCAATCAAGGGCGCCGGCTGGGCCTTCGCCATCGGCGTCGGCCTTTGCGCGCTGATCTACGGGGCACAGATGTTCCGTGGTGAGAACGACCAGACCTTTACCAAGGATCTGCCGCCCGCCGAGTGACGCCTTTCGAGTCCCTTATCCAGCCGGGGGGCGATCTCCTCCCTCGGCTGCAGGAGAACATCATGCAATTGAACGATCCCGATCTGCTGCGCCATCAGGCCTATATTGACGGCCAGTGGTGCGACGCCAGCAATGGCGATGTGAGCGAAATCTTCAACCCAGCCAACGGCGAATCGCTGGGCACTGTGCCGAACATTGGCGGTGCGCAGACCCGCCAGGCCATCGAGGCGGCGCAGGCTGCCCAACCCGCCTGGCGTGCGTTGACGGCCAAGGAGCGCGCGGCGCGGCTGCGCAAATGGTACGAGCTGATGCTGGCCAATCAGGAAGATCTGGCGCGGATCATGACAGCCGAGCAGGGCAAGCCCCTCACCGAGGCACGCGGTGAGGTACTCTACGCCGCATCCTTCATCGAATGGTTCGCCGAGGAAGCCAAGCGCGTCTATGGCGACACCATTCCCGGTCATCAGCCGGACAAGCGCCTGATCGTGACCAAGGAGCCCATTGGCGTGGCGGCTGCCATCACGCCCTGGAACTTCCCGGCGGCGATGATCACTCGCAAGGCCGGACCGGCGTTGGCCGCTGGCTGCGCCATGGTGCTCAAACCGGCGCCACAGACGCCGTTCAGTGCCCTGGCGCTGGCCGTGCTGGCCGAGCGCGCGGGGATCCCAGCTGGTTTGTTCAGTGTGCTGCCGGCCGATGCCGAGCGTTCCCGTGAAGTCGGCGCCGAGCTGTGCGCCAACCCCATCGTGCGCAAGTTGTCGTTTACCGGCTCCACCGGCGTCGGCATCAAATTGATGGAGCAATGTGCGCCGACTCTGAAGAAGCTCTCGCTGGAGCTCGGTGGCAATGCGCCGTTCATCGTCTTCGAGGATGCCGATCTCGATGCCGCGGTAGACGGTGCGCTGGTGGCCAAGTACCGCAACGCCGGGCAGACCTGTGTCTGCGCCAATCGCCTGTACGTGCATGAAGCCGTCTACGACGCCTTTGCCGAAAAACTGGCTGCGGCTGTGGCCAAACTGCGGGTTGGCCCTGGTGATGAAACCGGCGTCGTCATTGGCCCGTTGATCGATGGCAATGCCGTGGCCAAGGTGCAGGCTCATCTGGCCGACGCGCTGGCCAAGGGCGCCAAGGTGTTGCAGGGTGGCAAACCGCACGCGTTGGGTGGGCATTTCTTCGAGCCCACGGTCATCACCGGCGTCACCGCGGATATGCGTGTTGCCCGCGAAGAGACCTTCGGCCCGCTGGCGCCGCTGTTTCGCTTCAGTGACGAAGCCGACGTGGTGCGTCAGGCCAACGACACCGAGTTCGGCCTGGCTGGCTACTTCTATACCCGCGATCTGGGCCGCACCTTCCGTGTAGCCGAAGCGCTGGAGTACGGGATGGTCGGTATCAATACCGGGTTGATCTCCAACGAAGTCGCGCCATTTGGCGGTATGAAATCCTCGGGCCTGGGGCGTGAAGGCTCCAAGTACGGGCTGGATGAGTACCTGGAGATCAAGTACCTCTGCCTCGGTGGTATCTGAGCCAGGCGGCTCATGGTGTAAGTGCGTAGGGTGGACAACGCGAAGCTTGTCCACCCCTTCTTATGCTGCGTCGCTGCCGGTTCGTGGCGGACAAACCTTCGGCATGTCGCACCCTACGCGAAGCGTGCTTCAGTCGATTGAAGGCTCTAGAGCCGTTACAATGCGTGCCACCGTGACCAAGCACTCAGAGGTGCGCCATGCAACCCTTCGCCATCGCCCCGTCGATCCTTTCCGCCGACTTCGCCCGCCTGGGTGAGGAAGTGGACAACGTACTCGCCGCCGGGGCGGACATCGTCCACTTCGATGTCATGGACAACCACTACGTGCCCAATCTGACCATCGGCCCGATGGTTTGCTCGGCACTGCGCAAGTACGGCATCACCGCGCCCATCGACGCACACCTGATGGTCAAACCGGTGGATCGCATCATCGGTGACTTCATCGAGGCGGGCGCCACCTACGTCACCTTCCACCCGGAAGCCTCCGAGCACGTCGACCGTTCGTTGCAGTTGATCAAGGCGGGCGGCGCCAAGGCCGGCCTGGTGTTCAACCCGGCAACCCCGCTGGACGTACTCAAGTACGTGATGGACAAGGTCGACATGATCCTGCTGATGAGCGTCAACCCCGGCTTCGGCGGGCAGAAGTTCATCCCCGGCACCCTCGACAAGCTGCGTGAAGCCCGTGCACTGATCGACGCCAGTGGTCGCGAGATTCGTCTGGAAATCGACGGTGGCGTCAACGTGCAGAACATTCGTGAGATCGCTGAAGCGGGTGCCGACACCTTCGTCGCCGGCTCGGCGATCTTCAACCAGCCGGACTACAAGGCCGTGATCGACGCCATGCGCGCCGAGCTGGCCCAGGTGCGTGGATGAAACCGCTGCGCGCGCTGTGCGGTGGCGAGCTGCCGCGTCTGGTGATGTTCGATCTGGATGGCACGCTGATCGACTCGGTGCCGGACCTGGCCGAGGCTGTCGACCGCATGCTGGTCGAGCTGGGTCGTGCGCCAGCTGGCGTTGAAAAAGTCCGTGATTGGGTCGGCAACGGTGCGCGAGTGCTGGTGCGCCGTGCCCTGGCCGGTGACCTGGAGCACGCCGCAGTCGGTGAGGCCGAGACGGAAGAGGCGCTGGCGCGCTTTCTCGACATCTACGCCGACTGCCATAACCTGACCGCGCTCTACCCTGGTGTGCACGAACTGCTTGAGGCCCTCAGCACGGCGGCTGTCGAACTCGCAGTGGTGACCAACAAGCCGGAGCGCTTCGTCGCGCCGCTTTTGGAACAGGTTGGCCTGGGCGGTTACTTTCGCTGGATCATCGGCGGCGACACCCTGCCGCAGCAGAAACCCGACCCGGCGGCGTTGCTGCAGGTGATGCATCTGGCTGGGGTTGAAGCGGCGCAAACACTGTTCGTCGGCGACTCGCGCAACGACGTGCTGGCCGCTCGTGCTGCCGCGGTGCCCTGCGTCGCAGTGAGCTACGGCTATAACCATGGACGCCCGATTGCCGAAGAACAGCCGAGCCTGGTAGTCGATAGCCTGGTCGAGCTGTTATAGGGAGATAGGGGCGCGTAGCTCGCGCTTTATCGACTCACCGAGGCGACCTTGCCGGTGGACGGGTGACGCGTCGTCCACCCTACGGTTAAACAGCTTTTGTAGGAGCGGATTCATCCGCGATTTCGTCGATAAATCCGCTCCTGCATCGCTATCGCCTTGCCCAGCTTGCAGCGCGTAGTGTGTAGCTGCTAACGTGGCCGCTCTCCTTATTCCCCCGCCTGTCGAGATCGCACCGTGGTGGTTAGCTGCAAACTCTGGATGAAAGTGATCAAGGCTCTGGCCCGTTGGCGCTGGCGCGCCTGATCTCGTCCTGCCGCCGCTGTGCGGCCCGTTTGCACCCGACCGTTTTCCCCGAGCCATGAGGCTGATCATGACCCATGAAGAATTCCTGCGTTTAGCCGCTGAAGGCTACAACCGCATTCCGCTTGCCTGCGAAACCATTGCCGACTTCGACACGCCGCTGTCGATCTACCTGAAACTGGCCGACGCGCCCAATTCCTATCTGCTCGAATCCGTGCAGGGCGGCGAGAAGTGGGGCCGCTACTCGATCATCGGTCTGCCGGCACGTACCGTACTGCGTGTGCATGGCCATGACATCGTGGTCAGCACCGATGGTGTCGAGGTCGAGCGCCAGCAGAGCGCCGACCCGCTGGATTTCGTCGAGCAGTTCAAGGCGCGCTACAAGGTGCCGACCATCGCCGGTCTGCCGCGTTTCAATGGTGGCCTGGTCGGCTACTTCGCCTATGACAGCGTGCGTTACGTGGAGCCCAAGCTGGCTGCCGGGGTCAATCCCGATGCCCTGGGCACGCCGGATATCTTGCTCAATGTCTCTGATGCCGTGGTGGTTTTCGACAACCTGGCGGGCAAGATGCACGCCATCGTCCTGGCCGATCCAGCCGAGGCGGACGCTTTCGAGCGTGGTCAGGCGCAACTTCAGGACATCCTGCACAAGCTGCGTCAGCCGTTCACTCCGCGCCTGGGCGTGGATTTGAACAAGCCCGCGGGCGAGGAGCCAGCGTTTCGCTCCAGCTTCAGCCGCGAGGATTACGAGCGCTCGGTCAGCGCCATCAAGGATTACATCCTGGCTGGCGACTGCATGCAGGTGGTGATTTCCCAGCGCATGTCGATCCCGTTCAAGGCGGCACCGATCGACCTTTATCGTGCGCTGCGCTGCATCAACCCGACGCCTTACATGTACTTCTTCAACTTCGGCGACTTCCATGTGGTTGGCTCGTCGCCGGAAGTGCTGGTGCGTGTCGAGGACAATCTGGTCACCGTGCGGCCCATCGCCGGCACCCGCCCACGCGGCGCCACCGAAGAGGCCGACCTGGCGCTGGAAGAGGATCTGCTCGCCGACGCCAAGGAAGTCGCCGAGCACCTGATGCTCATCGATCTGGGTCGTAACGACACGGGGCGCGTCTCGGAAATCGGTTCGGTGAAGCTGACCGAGAAAATGGTCATCGAGCGTTATTCCAACGTCATGCACATCGTTTCCAACGTCACCGGCGAGCTGAAACAGGGCCTCACTTCGATGGACGCCCTGCGTGCGATCCTGCCAGCTGGCACCCTGTCCGGGGCGCCGAAGATTCGCGCCATGGAAATCATCGACGAACTGGAACCGGTCAAGCGCGGCGTCTATGGCGGCGCGGTCGGCTACTACGCCTGGAACGGCAACATGGACACCGCGATTGCGATTCGTACCGCGGTGATCAAGGACGGCGAACTGCACGTGCAGGCCGGCGCCGGCATCGTCGCCGACTCGGTGCCCGCGCTGGAGTGGGAAGAAACCCTGAACAAGCGCCGCGCCATGTTCCGCGCCGTTGCGCTCGCCGAACAGACTGCCGTCCAGACTCAGGAATAACAGGAGCCGTACCATGCTTTTGATGATCGACAACTACGACTCCTTCACCTACAACGTCGTGCAGTACCTGGGTGAGCTGGGCGCCGATGTGCACGTTATCCGCAACGACGAGCTGAGCATCGCCGAGATCGAAGCGCTCAAGCCCGAGCGCATCGTCGTCTCGCCCGGCCCGTGCACGCCGACCGAAGCGGGGGTGTCCATCGAGGCCATCCTGCATTTCGCCGGCAAGCTGCCGATCCTCGGTGTTTGCCTCGGCCACCAGAGCATCGGCCAGGCTTATGGCGGCAATGTGGTGCGTGCGCGCCAAGTGATGCACGGCAAGACCAGCCCGGTGTTCCATGAGGACAAGGGCGTGTTCGCCGGCCTCAACAACCCGCTAACCGTGACCCGCTATCATTCCCTGGTGGTCAAGCGCGAAACCCTGCCGGATTGTCTGGAAGTCACCGCCTGGACCCAGCATGAAGACGGCTCCGTCGACGAGATCATGGGCCTGCGCCACAAGACTTTGAATATCGAAGGCGTGCAGTTCCACCCCGAATCCATTCTCACCGAGCAGGGCCACGAACTGTTCGCCAACTTCCTCAAGCAGACCGGAGGCGTGCGCGCATGAATATCAAGGAAGCCCTCAACCGCATCGTCGCCCAGCTGGATCTGACCACCGAGGAAATGCAGGCGGTGATGCGCGAGATCATGACCGGTCAGTGCACCGATGCGCAGATCGGCGCCTTCCTCATGGGCATGCGCATGAAGAGCGAGACCATCGACGAGATCGTCGGTGCCGCCAGCGTCATGCGCGAGCTGGCTGCGCCGGTGGTGATCGACGCCGAGCGTCTGGTCGACACCTGCGGTACCGGTGGCGACGGCATGAACATCTTCAACGTCTCCACGGCGGCGGCCTTCGTCGTCGCGGCGGCTGGCGGCAAGGTGGCCAAGCATGGCAACCGTGCGGTCTCTGGCAAGAGCGGCAGCGCCGATCTGCTCGAGGCGGCCGGCGTCTACCTTGGGCTCAAGCCCGAGCAGGTGGCGCGCTGCGTCGAAAGCGTCGGGGTCGGCTTCATGTTCGCCCCGTCTCATCACGGCGCGATGAAGCATGCCATCGGCCCGCGCCGCGAGCTGGGCCTGCGCACCATCTTCAATATGCTCGGCCCGATGACCAACCCGGCAGGCGCCAAGCATCAGGTCATCGGCGTGTTCAGCCAGGCGCTGTGCCGACCGATGGCCGAAGTGTTGCAGCGCCTGGGCAGCGAGCACGTGCTGGTGGTACATGCGCAGGACGGTCTGGACGAGATCAGCCTGGCAGCGCCCACCTTTGTCGCCGAGCTCAAGGATGGCGTGATCAGCGAATACCGCGTCCAGCCCGAGGATTTCGGTATCAAGAGCCAGAGCCTGATCGGCCTGACTGTCGACAATGCCGAGCAGTCGCTGGCACTGATCCGCGATGCGCTGGGCCGGCGCAAGACCGACAATGGCCAGAAGGCTGCCGACATGATCGTGCTCAATGCCGGGGCCGCGCTTTACGCTGCCGACCATGCCAGCAGCCTGCGCGAAGGCATCCAGCTGGCGCATGACGCTCTGCATACCGGCCTGGCGCGTGAGAAGCTGGAAGAGCTGGTGTCCTTTACCGCGGTATTCAAACAGGAGAACGAAGGGTGAGCGTACCAACCGTACTGGAGAAGATCGTCGCCCGTAAGTTCGAGGAAGTGGCGTCGCGTCGCGCCCAGGTCAGCCTGGCCGAGGTCGAAGCAGCCGTGCGCAGTGCCGACGCCCCGCGCGGCTTCGCCCGTGCGCTGCTGGAGCAGGCGGCGCGCAAGCAGCCGGCGGTGATCGCTGAGATCAAGAAAGCTTCGCCGAGCAAGGGCGTGCTGCGCGCTGACTTCGTGCCGGCCGATATCGCCCGCAGCTACGAGGCAGGTGGCGCCACTTGTCTGTCAGTGCTGACCGATATCGATTTCTTCCAAGGCGCCGACCAGTACCTGCAGCAGGCGCGTGCCGCCTGCGCGCTGCCGGTGATCCGTAAGGACTTCATGGTCGATCCGTACCAGGTCGTCGAAGCCCGCGCGCTGGGCGCCGACTGCGTGCTGCTGATCGTGTCCTGCCTGGATGACGTGCGCATGGCCGAGCTGGCCTCGGTGGCCAAGGAGGTCGGGCTCGATGTGCTGGTCGAGGTGCATGACGGTGCCGAGCTGGAGCGGGCACTGAATACCCTGGATACACCACTGGTGGGCATCAATAACCGCAATCTGCACACCTTCGATGTCAGCCTGGAAACCACCCTCGACCTACTGCCGCGTATTCCGCGTGATCGCCTGGTGGTGACCGAAAGCGGCATTCTCAATCGCGCCGATGTCGAGCTGATGGAGATCAACGAGGTCTACGCCTTCCTGGTCGGCGAAGCCTTCATGCGTGCGGAAAGTCCGGGCAGCGAATTGCAGCGTCTGTTCTTCCCCGAGCGCGGCCGGCCTGCAGTCATCGGCACCGACCCGGAATAACGCGCATGAAAAAGCCGGCAATCAAGCCGGCTTTTTTGTGTGGCGGATTCAGCGCGTGCCGAAGACCACCATGGTCTTGCCTTTGACGTGTACCAGTCCCTGCTCTTCCAGGGACTTGAGCACGCGGCCGACCATCTCGCGCGAGCAACCGACAATGCGGCCGATTTCCTGACGGGTGATCTTGATCTGCATGCCGTCCGGGTGGGTCATGGCGTCCGGCTGCTTGCACAGGTCGAGCAGGGTGCGTGCGACGCGGCCGGTGACATCGAGGAAGGCCAGATCGCCGACCTTGCGCGTGGTGTTGCGCAGACGCTCGGCCATCTGGCTGCCCAGGGCGAAGAGGATGTCCGGGTCCTGCTGGGTGAGCTCGCGGAATTTGGTGTAGCTGATTTCCGCGACTTCGCACTCGGTCTTGGCGCGAACCCAGGCACTGCGTTCCTTCTCCGTGCCTTCCTTTTCGAACAGGCCCATCTCGCCAAAGAAGTCCCCGGCATTGAGATAGGCAATGATCATTTCACGGCCGTCGTCATCCTCGATGAGGATGGTGACCGAACCTTTGACGATGAAGAACAGAGTTTCGCAGCGATCGCCCGCATAGATGATGGTGCTCTTGGCGGTGTAGCGGCGGCGATGACAGTGCGCGAGGAGCTTATCTAAATTCTTGATTTTAGGTGTAAGGGTAATAGCAACCATGCCCGAGTCCCGAATATGAAAAAATGAAGGCCTTTGTCCAACGGCAATTTCTTATTTGTTATCCCGGCAAGTGTGCCAGCAATCCGACGCCAGCTTAACAGACACACTATATTCAGGGTTTTTTTTGCGACCTGAGTAGCATAACCAAGTGGAACTTTGGTGCTTGGCCCAGCCGTCGATCTGACAGGTGCCTGTGCTACTCTTCGCCCCTTTCCTTCTACGGAGCCTATATCGATGAAAGCGCGTGTGCAGTGGGCCGGTGACGCCTTATTTCTCGGCGAGTCCGGTAGTGGCCATGCTGTGGTGATGGACGGCCCGCCCGATGCCGGCGGCCGTAACCTCGGTATTCGGCCGATGGAGATGTTGTTGATCGGCCTCGGTGGCTGCAGCAACTTTGATGTGGTCAGCATTCTGCGCAAGGGCCGCCAGCCGGTAGAGAGCTGCGAGGTGTTCCTCGACGCCGAGCGCGCTGACGAGGAGCCCAAGGTGTTCACCAAGATTCACCTGCACTTCGTGGTCAAGGGGCGCGGGCTGAAAGAGGCCCAAGTGAAACGCGCAGTAGAGCTTTCGGCGGAGAAGTACTGCTCGGCCTCGATCATGCTGGGCCGTGCCGGTGTGGACATCAGCCACGATTACGAAATCGTCGAACTGGGCTGAATCGGTTCGCCGGAAATGACGAGGGCGCCAATGGCGCCCTCGTTCGTTTCAGATGCGGTAGGTGCTCTTGGTCATGACCTTCGACAGCAAGGTCATGCCGAACTTGACCGGCGCCGGGAAGCGCACGCCGCCAGCTGCCATGGCGCTATTGGCATGTTGTTGCTCGTCGACGCGCATCTGTTCGAGGATGGCGCGTGACTTGGCGTCGTGCTCGGGCAGTTGCTCCAGGTGCTCGTCCAGGTGTTTGCATACCTGATCCTCGGTGGCGGCGACGAAGCCCAGGCTGACGCGATCACTCACCAGTCCGGCAACGGCGCCCACGCCGAAGGACAGGCCGTAGAACAGCGGGTTCAGCACGCTCGGGTGGCTGCCCAGTTCGCGAATGCGCTGCTCGCACCAGGCCAGGTGGTCGATTTCTTCATCGGCCGCATGCTCCATGGCACTGCGCACTTGCGGCAGCTTGGCGGTCAGTGCCTGGCCTTGATAGAGCGCCTGGGCGCAGACTTCCCCGGTGTGATTGATACGCATCAGGCCGGCGACATGGCGCGACTCGTCGCTGCTCAGCTCGGTCTCGTTTTGCACGATGGCAGGCGAGGGGCGACCCGAAGCGCCACTAAATGGCAGCAGCGTGCGCAGCGCGGCATCGGCTTGCAGCAGCAGGCGGTCGACGGGGGAATACTGGCGTTCGCTGGCCATGAGGCACCTCCAGAGGAAACAACCTGGCTAGTTTACTGCAAAGTCGCCAGGTCGTCCGCGCTCAGGGCAGCTCGCGCAGTACGCGAAAGCCCAGGGCATAGTCGCGATGATGCGGCTGCTTGAGGTCGCGCATGCTGCTGCGCAGATAGACCGGGCCACTGTTCCAGGCGCCGCCACGCACCGTACGTGGGCTGTTGTCGAGCAGGCCGGCGCTCTGCGTTTCGCTGCCATCGAAGCGCTGGGTGAAGTTCGAGGCCGTCCACTCCCAGACATTGCCCGCCGTGTCGTGCAGGCCGAAGGCATTGGCCGGGAACTCACCGACGGCCGCCGTCTTGTTGCGCAACAGTCGTGGGCTGGCGCAACCGCGGCAGTGCGCGCGTGGCGCCTGCTCGCTGCTGTCGAGCTCGTCGCCCCACCAGTAATAGCTCTGACTGCCACCACGCGCGGCGTACTCCCACTCGGCCTCGGTCGGCAGGCGATAGCGGGCACCCGTCTCGCGCGACAGCCACTGGGTATAGGCCTGAGCCTCACGCCAGGAAACATGGATCACCGGGCGCTGCGCGGAAAGGCCCCAGCCTTCGTTATCGGGCATGGGCAGCTTGTTGGCATCGGCATACTTCTGCCAGTCGGCGAAGGTGACTTCATAGCGGCCCATGGCGAAGGGCTGCGCGAAGACGATGGTGCGTTGTGGGCGCTCGTTGTCGTTGCCGCGACCGCTGGCATCGCCCAGGCGAAACTCGCCAGCGGGGATCACCACCATTTCGGGGCCTTGGCCGCCGCTGGGCAGCGGATCGCTGATGATCTCGATGGCCACTGCCGGTCGGTTCACCAGCAACACACTGGCGGCGATGGCAATGGATGCTGTGACTGTGACGCGGCGCGCTTTCAGCACTTGCACGGCGCGAAGCCTGCGGCGACGATCTGCGTGTTCAGATGGACCATGCTGTGAGCTCCGGTTCTGCGAAATCGCGGATGGTAACCCTGCTTGCGCGGCTGGCCAAACTTCACAAGGAGCGGGTGTTGAAGAACGATATTCATGATCTTGGGCTGGTGCTCGATTCCAAGGTCAAGTTGGTGGTCATCGAGTCCTGGGACGAATTGCGCGTGCTGGAAACCCTGACCGGTCTGGCGGTCAAGCGCGGCCTCGGCCTGCATACCTGGTCGGTGACCGAGGGCTTGCAGCGCCTGGGCTTCGGCGGCGCACCGGTGGACGAGTCGCCGACCTTGGAGCCGGAGGCGGCGCTGCGCATGATCAAGGCCGATCCGCAGCCGAACCTTTACGTGATGTGCGACTTGCATCCCTACCTCGATGACAACCCCCGGCTGGTGCGTCTGCTCAAGGAAATCGCCATGAGCGAGGCAGCGCACAAGCCGACGCTGGTGCTGGTGTCGCATCTGCTCAGGCTGCCGGCTGAAGTGCAGCGTTTCGCCGCCCGTTTCAGTCTCGCGCTACCGTCGGAAGACGAACTGCTCGGCATCGTGCGTGACGAGGCGACGCGCTGGAGCGAAGGCAACCGTGGCGCACGGGTGCGTACCGACAACCGTACCCTGCAGCAGGTGGTGAAGAACCTGCGCGGTCTCAGCCATGCAGAGGCGCGGTCGCTGGCGCGCAACGTGATCTGCGATGACGGGGCGATTACCCAGGAAGACATCCCTGAACTGAACAAGACCAAGTTCCAGCTGTTGGATCTGGAGGGTGTGCTCAGCTTCGAATACGACACGGCGCGCTTTGCCGAAGTCGGCGGGCTGGTCAATCTCAAGCGCTGGCTGGGTGAACGCCAGGCCGGTTTTCTCGACGGCAAGCTGCTGGATGCGCCAAAGGGCGTGATGCTGGTGGGGGTGCAGGGCGGCGGCAAGAGTCTGGCCGCCAAGGCCGTGGCCGGACTCTGGGGCTTGCCGCTGCTGCGGCTGGATTTTGCCTGCCTGTACAACAAATTCTTCGGCGAGACCGAGCGTAACCTGCGCGAGGCGCTGCGGCTTGCCGAGCAGATGGCGCCCTGCGTGCTGTGGATGGATGAGGTGGAAAAGGGCCTGGCCAGTGGCGACCACGACGGCGGCGTGAGTCAGCGCGTACTCGGTACCCTGCTGACCTGGATGGCCGAGCGCAAGGCACCGGTGTTCGTCGTGGCCACGGCCAACGCCATCGACCGCCTGCCGCCCGAGTTGGTGCGCAAAGGGCGTTTCGACGAGCTGTTCTTCGTCGATCTGCCCAGTGCCGAGGTACGTGCCGAGATCTTCCGTATCCACCTGCAGCGCCGCGAGCTGGAGCCGGCCAGTTTCGATCTGGCGCAACTGGCCGCGACCAGCGAGGGTTATTCCGGGGCCGAGATCGAACAGGCGGTGGTCAGCGCGCTGTACGCCGGTCAGGCGCAACAGCAGGCAGTCGATCAGTCGTTGCTGCTGCGCGCGCTGCAGGGTACGGCACCGCTGTCGGTGGTGATGGCGGAGCGTCTGGCAGCACTGCGGCAGTGGGCGGATGGGCGCACCGTCAACGCCGGCTGAGCCATGATCAGGCGCCGGTAAAGGGCCTGGTCAGGCGGCCGCTTAGCGTGCGCACCAGCCAGCGCGGCGCCAGGCGCGGGCTCAGGGCCAGCAGGCGGTTGCGCCATCCGGGGATGATGATGGCGCGGTTCTTTTCCAGTGCGCGAACGGTGATCAGCGCGACTTCCTCGGCGCTCATCATCAGCTTGCTGCCAGCCAGGCGGGTGACGTCCATTTGCGCCGCACGGAAGAAGGCGCTGTGCGTCGGTCCTGGGCAGAGTACTGACACACGCACGCCGCGGCTTTTCAGCTCCTCGCGCAACCCTTCGGAAAAGTGCAGCACATAGGCCTTGCTGGCGTAGTAGCTGCTCATCCAGGGGCCGGGCTGGAACGCAGCCACCGAGGCGACGTTGAGGATCTGTCCGCCGCCGTGCTCGACCATGCGTTGGCCGAGCGCGTGGCATAGGCGGGTCAGCGCCAGCACATTGACCTCGAGCTGCTCCTGCTCGCGGCTCCAGTCCTGTTCGAGGAAAGCGCCGGCACAGCCCAGGCCTGCGTTGTTCACCAGCAGGTCGACGTGCCACTGGTCTTCTTCCAGTTCCAGCAGCAGACCAGACAGTTGCAGTGGCTCGCTCAGGTCGCAGAGGCGAAACAGCACCTCGACGCCGAAGCGCTGCGCCAGTTCGCAGGCGATGCTTTCCAGGGCATCACGTCGACGTGCCACCAGGATCAGGTTGCGTCCCCGGCGTGCCAGGGCTTCGGCCAAGGCCAGGCCGATGCCGCTGGAGGCGCCGGTGATCAGTGCATAGCTGCGCATGGTCGGGGGATTACTGCTCCTGATACTCGCTGGCGCGATCGAGATAGCCCTGATATTGGGGAATGGCGATGGCGGCGACGATGCCGGTCACAGGCACCAGCAGGAACAACCAGGCCAGCACCTTGACGCCGGTGCTGTTCGGCGGCGGCGGTGGGCCGTAACGGTTGACTCCCTGGGTACCGGGAATGATCAGCATCAGCAGCGCAAAGACGGTGCCAATGACGGGAATGAAGTTGAGCAGCCATAGCCAGCCGGACCAGCCCATATCGTGCAGGCGCTGAACGCCGATGAACACACCGATGACGATCATGGCGATCACGCCGACGCCCATTATCAGGGTGCCCAGGACGCTGGACATGGCCGAGGCGCCGGCGAACAGTAACATCAGCGGCAGCATGCACAGCAGCATGGCCATGGTCCAGCCCAGGTAGCGCACGCGGCCGATCCGGCCGTTTACGCTGAACACCTTGAGTTCGGAGTATTGCGGCAACTGCTCGGCGACACTCGCTTGTGGTGGCGCATAGGGTGACGCCGCCGGCGCGGTTGCGGTCGGCACAGGAGCAGCCTCGGCCAGCTGTGCCTGACGTGCGAGGTATTTCTCGATGATGACGCCGCAGGCAGAACATTCGGCTGCCTTGGCTTGTTCATGGCCGCATTTCGGGCAGGTCATGTCTTGCGTAGCAGCCTGCTCGGCCTCCACGGTTTCGGCCTCGGTCGGCACCAGACTGAGATTGGCGGCTTGATCCAACTCCTTGCGCACGTTGGCGCCGGCCTTCTGCAGGGCATTGAGGTATTGATCCGCCTCGCTTTCGTCCAGGTCACGCTTGAGTGCTACCGGCGCTCCGCTGAATAGACTATCGATGCGAGCAAGGTCGCTCTTGAACAGGCGGGCGAGGTTTGACTTGACCGTTTCCAGCGAGGCCTCGGGCATCAGTTGGCCGTCGAACACTATCTTGTAGCGCGGTGGGTTCATGCGAGCTTCCTTGTCGGCGGGAAGGGGGAGTGAGCGTAGTGCCCGTTCAGCAGCAGGCGAGGCGTAAGCCTAGAGTGCCGTGAGGCCAATATACAAGCGGCCTGAAGCGTGCAGGCAGGCATTTTTCAGGCGTCGCTTATTGTGCTCCAGCGGCCGACCAGTTGGCCGCGGCGTAGTAGACGTATTTCGCTGAAATCACCCAGCAACCCTTCGCTGATCGCAGGGCGTAGAAATACCCAGTCCTGGTTGGTCAGTTGCGTGCCGCTGCTGCCCATCAGGCGCTCCTGGTTGGCGCTGCGGCCATACAGCTGGTCGTAGTCGAGCCCGGCCGGTGAAACGGGCTGCGCTGGCCAGCGACCGCCATAGAGGTAATAGGCGTTCTGCCGATTGGGGTTCCAGGCTTCGATCAGCGGCTGCAGCGATTGCAGGTAGGGCAGGGTGCCCTTGACGGCCTTGAGTACTGGACTGGCGATCCACAGCGCGGGCTGATGCGCCTGCAGCAGCGCTGTGTCGAATTCCGCCGGCTTGAGCAGGGCTGAGCCAACGGCGACTTCATTGAGCGCACTCTGCTGCTGGCTGTGCAGTGCATAGGTCAGGCTGCCGCCGCCGTTGAGCAGTGCTTGCTTCGGCCATAGTTCGCTGAATGCCTGCGCGCCGGCGATGAACTGTTGATAGCGTGCATCGGCGTCGTTGAATGCCTGGAACTGGCCTTGCCAGGGTGGGTTACGAGCGACATGCGCGTCATATCCCATCAGTCCCTGCAACTGCAGGGCCGGCAACTGGCCAAGCTGCTGCAGTGCCTGAGCCAGCGCCTGTGGCGTGGCGAAGCCACCGCGCTCGAGACCGATGTTGATTTCCAGTGCAATGCGTAGCGGGCGACCCAGAGCCTTGGCCAGTTCCGTGTACTGCATCAGGCGCTGCTGGCTGTCGATAAGCCAGGTCACCTGGCGGTCGGGGTCGAAGTCCAGGTGCTGCGGAAGATGTCGATAGAAATTCAGCGCTGCGGCGACCGGCATGGGTTTGCCGAGCAACAGATCGGCCTGGGGAAAGTTTCGCGCCAGGCGATCCAATTGCGGTTGGTGAAAAACCATGAAACGCTGGGTGTGCAGACGCTTGGCCAGGTACTCCAGCAGGCCGGTGCTGGCCAGCGATTTGGCGACCAGGCGCAGTTGCAGGCGGCCGGCGAGCCGAGCTGCTAGCAGATCGGCATTGGCGTCGAGTCGGTCGAGGTCGAGCAGCAGGGTCGGCACGCCCTCGCTGTCGCGTTGCAGCTGCTGGTTGAGCTCGGCGAAGTAGGCGTCATGCGTCTGATCACGCTCGGCCGGGCGCAACGCCCAGCCGCCAAGCAGTCCAAGCGCGCCCAACCCTAGCAGGTGGCGACGCTTCATCGTGGCCAGCGCTGCCCCAGTTGTTGGCTGCGTGCCAAGGCAGCGCGGTATTCGCGGTCGAGTCGTGCTACCAGCTCCTGCACCGAAGGCAGGTCGTCGATGCCGCCAACCCCCTGGCCGGCCGACCACACGGTCTTCCAGGCTTTGGCTTCGTCGTCCACCGGCTTGAGTTTCTCGCCGTAGTTGATATCGCCCTTGTTCTGCAGCTGTTTCAGGTCGTAGCCGGCCTGTTCCAGGCTCTGGCGCATGAAGCTCGCGGGAACACCGGACACGGCAGGCGTGTGGATGATGTCGGCGGCCTGGGCAGCGAGAATCATCGCCTTGTAGTCGGCCGATGCGTTGTTCTCGGCGGTGGCGATGAAGCGTGTGCCCATGTAGGCCAGGTCGGCGCCGAGCAGCTGCGCGGCAAGCATTTCGTGGCCGTGGTTGAGGCAGCCGGACAACAGTACGGTCTTGTCGAAGAATTGACGAATCTCCGCCAGCAACGCGAAGGGGCTCCAGGTGCCGGCATGGCCACCAGCACCGGCCGCCACGGCAATCAGACCGTCCACGCCTGCTTCGGCGGCTTTTTCAGCATGACGGCGAGTGGTCACGTCATGGAATACCAGGCCGCCGTAGCTGTGCACCGCATCGACCACTTCCTTCACCGCGCCCAGGCTGGTGATGACGATGGGCACGCGGCGTTCGACGCAGATGGCCAGGTCTGCCTGTAGGCGTGGGTTGCTGTGGTGAACGATCAGATTGACGGCGTAGGGCGCCGCGTCGCTCGCGAGGCTGGCCTCGATCTCGTCGAGCCAGGCAGCGAAGCCGGCACTTTCTCGCTGGTTCAAGGCTGGAAAACTGCCGACGATACCGCTGTTGCAGCAGGCGCTGACCAGCGCCGGGTTGGACACCAGAAACATCGGTGCGGCCACCAGAGGCAGGCGCAGGCGTTGTTCGAGCAGGGCGGGCAGAGACATGGTGAACTCCTCAGAAGGGGCGGACGACAACCAGGATGACGATGCCCAGCAGTGCCAGCACCGGCGCTTCATTGAACCAACGATAGAACACGTGACTGCGGCTGTTCTCGCCGCGGGCAAAGCGCTTGAGCTGAGCGCCGCACAGGTGGTGATAGATCACCAGCGCCACCACCAGCGTGAGCTTGGCGTGCATCCAGCCTTGCGTGAGGTAGTACGCCGAATTGAGGCTGAGTAACCAGATACCCAGGCCCAGCGTGGCGATCATCGACGGGGTCATGATGCCGCGATACAGCTTGCGCTCCATGATGCAGAAGCGTTCGTGGCTGGCGGCGTCACTGCTCATGGCGTGATAGACGAACAGACGCGGCAGGTAGAACAGGCCGGCGAACCAACAGACCATGGCGATGATGTGCAGAGCCTTGAGCCAGAGATAGAGCATTTTCGCTTCTCACGCTGAAAAATGGCCTCGATAGTAGAGGCTGCTGACGGCCTGCGTCACCTCCGTGGTTGGAGCTTGGCCGATGCGGCTTTATCATCGGCAGCTTTCCAATGGCTTTTGCAAAGGGGCATGTGATGATCAAGGTCGGTATCGTCGGCGGCACGGGCTACACCGGTGTCGAACTGCTGCGTCTGCTGGCGCAACACCCGCAGGCAGAGGTGACCGTGATCACTTCCCGTTCCGAGGCCGGCCTGCGCGTCGATGAGATGTACTCCAATCTGCGCGGTCACTATCCGGATCTCGCGTTCAGCGTCCCGGATGTCGCCACCCTGGGTGCCTGCGACGTGGTGTTCTTCGCCACTCCGCACGGCGTGGCCCATGCCCTGGCCGGCGAGCTGCTGGCTGCGGGTACGCGGGTGATCGACCTGTCCGCCGACTTCCGCTTGCAGGACGCCGAGGAGTGGGCCAAGTGGTACGGCCAGCCGCATGGCGCGCCCGAGCTGTTGAGCGAGGCGGTGTACGGTCTGCCCGAGGTCAATCGCGAGGCGATCAAGACGGCGCGCCTGATCGCTGTGCCCGGCTGCTATCCAACTGCCACTCAGCTCGGACTGATCCCGCTGCTCGAGGCCGGGTTGGCGGATGCAGGTAGCCTGATCGCCGATTGCAAGAGCGGCGTCAGCGGCGCTGGCCGTGGCGCCAGTGTCGGCTCGCTGTTCTGTGAGGCCGGCGAGAGCATGAAGGCATACTCGGTCAAGGGGCATCGCCACCTCCCGGAAATTCGCCAGGGGCTGCGTCAGGCGGCAGGCAGCGACGTCGGCTTGACCTTCGTTCCCCACCTGACGCCGATGATTCGTGGCATTCACGCGACCCTCTATGCGCGCGTGGCCGATACCTCGGTCGATCTGCAGGCGCTGTTCGAGAAGCGCTACGCTGGCGAGCCCTTCGTCGACGTGATGCCGGCCGGCAGCCACCCGGAAACCCGTAGTGTGCGCGGAGGCAACGTGTGCCGCATCGCCGTGCACCGTCCGCAAGGCGGCGACCTGGTGGTGGTGCTGTCGGTGATCGACAACCTGGTCAAAGGGGCTTCCGGCCAGGCAGTACAGAACATGAACATTCTCTTCGGCCTCGACGAACACCTCGGTCTGTCGCACGCGGCCCTGCTGCCGTGACAGCGGGCTGGGAGGTCCGCCTCAGCGATCCGCGTCGTGAACGCAGGCGTCGCTGCTGGTTGCTGCTGCTGGTTCTGTGCATCCCGGCGGCCTTTGCTCTGGGTTGGTACTGGCCGCTGGAACAGGTACAGCCACAGCAGGCGCCCGAGGAGACACACGCGCTACTGACCCGCCTCGCCGAACAGGAGCAGGAGCTGGAGCTGCTGCGTCAGCGCCTGGCTGTTGTCGGCAGTAGCGACAAGGTCACTCAGCAGGCCATGGAGCAGAATCGGCGGACGATCAAGCTGCTGGAGGAGCAGATCTTCAAGCAGCAGCAGGACCTGGCCTTCTACAAAGGCGTGCTGGCGCCTGCCAGCCGTCGTGAGGGTCTGCGTATCCGAGCCTTTGAGTTACAAGCCACGGACACACCGCAGCGCTTTCGCTACAAGCTGCTGATGAGCCGGGTCGGTGCCAGTGACGAGGCATTGCAGGGGCGTTTACGTATTACTGTAGAGGGGCAGCAGAACGGCAAACCGGCCACCTTGGAGCTGGCGGCGCTGTCAGACGAAGTGAGCGAGAGCAGCATCGTGTTCTCCTTCAAGCATTTTCAGTCGTTCCCCGAAGCCGGTCGCTTCGGCGAGCTGCAGCTGCCTGAGGGCTTCGAGCCGCTTCAGGTCAAGGTTCAGGCGGAGGTCGAAGGCGACAAGCCGCTTAGCCGTACATTCGAATGGATAAAATCAGGAGCGATAGCCACCCATGTGGAGTAAAGACAAGACCAAACCCGACCTGCAGCGCTTCAGCGGCAAGACCAGCCTGATCGCCGCTGGTGCCGAACTGGTCGGCGACATGCGCTTTCAGGGCGCCGTGCAGGTGGATGGTCGGGTCACCGGCAATCTGCTGGCCAGCGAGGGATTGGTGCGCGTCAGCGTCGGTGGCCTGGTTGAAGGTGAGATAAGGGCACCCCATATCGTGATCGACGGAGAGGTGAACGGCGATGTGTTCGCCAGCGGTCATCTTGAGTTGGGTTCACGCTCAAGAGTGCGTGGCAACCTGCATTACGGCCTGATGGAAATGGCCATGGGGGCGCAGATCGAAGGGCGTCTCTGTCACATCAAGGAAGGCGAACGGCCACTCGAGCTACCGGCAGCGCTGGAAGTCGAGCAATAGTTGACCAATTTTGTAGGGCAAGCGGATAATGCGCGCCCAGCAGGCTGTTTTTAACGACGGCCAGGCAACGCAGGCAGTTTTCAAGAGCCTGCTAACGCAGTGTGGCGCATGGCGCCAGGAGTTATAGCATGAGCGTCGAAACCTTCACCCCTGCCTCCTTGCACTTCACCCAGGGCGCGGCCAGCAAGGTGAAGAATCTGGTCGATGAAGAAGGCAATCCGCGCCTGAAACTGCGCGTGTTCGTCACGGGTGGCGGTTGCTCGGGCTTTCAGTACGGCTTCACTTTCGATGAGGATGTGGCCGAAGACGACACCATCGTCGAGCGTGAGGGTGTGAGCCTGGTGGTCGATGCCATGAGCTTCCAGTATCTGGCGGGCTCCGAGGTCGACTATCAGGAAGGGCTGGAAGGTTCGCGCTTCGTGATCAAGAATCCCAACGCCACCACTACCTGTGGTTGTGGGTCGTCCTTCTCGATCTGAAGCCTTCGCCTGATGACAGACGCCGCGCACGATGCGCGGCGTTTTCGTTTGTGCGCTGCGCTTCAGGCTGGATAGATGGCGCCGAGAACGCGCAGACCTCTGGCGCCCGTCACGCTCGGGCGGTTGCCAGGTATACCTTCCAGCGCGCAATGGGCCAGCCAGGCGAATGCCATGGCTTCGACCCAGTCCGGATCTACACCTTCGACCGCGGTGCTGCTCACCCTGGTGCCGCTCAGCATTTCGCCCAGGCGCTTCATCAGGCAAGCGTTATGGGCACCGCCGCCGCATACCAGCAGAGCGTCTGTGTGAGCTTGCGCGTTGTGCAAGGCGCCGACGATGCTGCGGGCGGTGAGTTCGACCAGAGTGGCCTGGACATCCTCGCTGGCCAGAGCGGGAAGGGCTTGCAGGTGGCCGAGCAACCATTCGAGGTTGAACAGTTCGCGCCCCGTGCTTTTCGGGCCCTGAGTCGCGAAGAAAGGGTCGCTCAGCAGTCGCGTCAGCAGCTCGGGTTGTACCTTGCCGCTGGCCGCCCAGGCACCATCACGGTCATAGGTCAGACCCTGGCAATGCTGAATCCAGGCATCGAGCAAAACGTTGCCCGGGCCGCTGTCGAATCCCAGAACGTCCTGTCCAGGTGACAGCAGGCTGAGATTGCTGAAACCACCGACATTCAGCACGGCGACCTGGCGCTGGCTGCTGCCGAACAGATCCTGGTGGAAAGCAGGCACCAGAGGGGCTCCTTGACCGCCGGCAGCCACATCACGACGACGAAAATCGCCGACCACGCAAATGCCGGTGAGCTCGGCCAGTAGCGCCGGGTTGCCGATCTGAATGGTGAAGCCACGTGCGGGTTCATGGCGCACGGTCTGGCCGTGGCTGCCAATGGCGCGAATTTGTTGTGCGGTCAGATTCTGTTGCTGCAATAGCTCGTTGATAGCAGCTGCGGCCAGTTCGACCCAGTGCTGTTCTGCAACCGCAGCCCGAGCCAGCTCGTCATAACCAGAGGCGCACAATGCCAGCAGCTCGCTACGCAGCTGTTCTGGCATGGGTCGGTAAAGTGTGGCGATGAGTCTGGGGCGCTGATCCTGATCGATCAGCGCGATGTCCAGTCCGTCCAGGCTGGTACCGGACATCACCCCAATATAGAGAGGCACGAATTACTGCTGGTTGGCGGCCAGCATGGTGGCCTTTTCCTGGTCCATGCGTGCCATCAGCGGTTTGCTCAGTTGCATGAAGCGCTGTTTCTCGTTTGCTGCAATCGGATCGGCCATCGGCAGTTTCTGGCTGAGCGGATCGACGTGGACGCCATTGACCTGGAACTCATAGTGCAGGTGAGGTCCGGTAGACAGGCCAGTGGTGCCGATATAACCGATGATTTGGCCCTGCTTGACGTTGGTGCCGTTGCGAACGCCTTTGGCAAAGCCCTGCATGTGCGCGTAAAGGGTGCGATAGCGCTGGCCGTGCTGAATTATCACGGTATTGCCGTACCCACCGTTGCGGCCTGCAAGCGTTATGCGACCGTCACCGGCAGCCTTGATCGGCGTGCCTCGTGGGGCTGCATAGTCGACGCCCTTGTGTGCGCGGATCTTGTTCAGGATCGGATGTTTGCGGCCATTGGAGAAGCGCGAGCTGATACGAGCGAAGTCCACCGGAGTACGGATGAACGCCTTGCGCATGCTTTCACCATTGGCGTTGTAGTAGCTGGTGGTGCCTTGCTTGCTGGTGTAACGCACGGCGGTATAGGTCTTGCCGCGGTTGGTGAAGCGTGCCGAGAGAATATTGCCAGTACCGATACGTTTGCCGTTTACCACCTTCTCTTCATAGATCACTTCGAACTCGTCGCCTTCGCGAATATCCATGGCGAAGTCGATGTCGTAGCCGAATACGTTGGCCAGGTCCATGGTCAGGTTATGCGACAGGCCTGCACGCTTGGCAGAGAGAAATAGCGAGCTGTTGATCACGCCACGGCTGTAAGCGGTTACCACTTCCGGCTTGACCTGATCGCGCTGGAAATCGAAGCCCTTGTCGGTGCGGCTGAGGCGGATGGTTTCCAGATCACTGAGTTTGCTCTGCAGGCTCTTCAGCTTACCGTCTTCGTTCAGTTCGAAATCCAGCACCTGGCCCACTTTGAGGCGACTGAACTGCTTGGCGTCTTTGCTGCTATTGAGTGCCTCATGCAGGTCGTTGGCGTTCAGGCCGACTTTGGCGAAGACGGTAGAAAGCGTGTCGCCGTTACTGACCGTGACGTTGTGGTGGTTGGGATCGGAGGGAGGAGTCGTATCGGCTGTTTCTAGGATATTTTCATCAGCGTCTTCTGCGCTGTTCTCGGCGGTGTCCGTGCTTTGCTCGACCGTGGCGAAAGGCGAGGCGGCGCCAGGCACTGGCAATCCCGCTCGGAGGTCGTCTTTCTCTTGCAGCACCTGCTCGGTATCGTTGCCGAGATCCAGGTCGAGAAAGGTTTTCTGCGCTTCGACTTCGCGTGTCGGAAACACCAGAAGGGCAAGGCTGAGCAGCGCGGCCACGCCGCTCGCTGCAAGAATATGGGTCTTCGGATAGAGTGGCGGCGCTTTAGATGTAGAGGTCATAGGGCTGCTTTTTGAAGTGAAAAGATGAAGATTAAAAGAAGAGCATGATGAATATGCACTAACTGTATAAAATATAACCAAAACCGCCCGGAGGCAACCCTGCAGTCGATGATCGGAGCTGGGTCTGCCTTGCGCTGAGCAAAACTTGTGATTTGTCAGCGTTCTTGTATGGTTGGTTCCCTTTTTGAATGCGGTCATTGTGAGTCATTTTATGAAGTCGGTTGAAGAGCAGCTGGCGCTGATCAAGCGCGGTGCGGAAGAGGTTCTGGTTGAGGCTGAGCTGATCGAAAAGCTCAAGCGTGGTCAGCCGCTGCGGATCAAGGCGGGTTTCGATCCTACTGCGCCGGATCTGCATCTCGGTCACACCGTCCTTATTAATAAGCTGCGCCAGTTCCAGGAGCTCGGTCATCAGGTGGTCTTCCTCATTGGCGACTTCACCGGAATGATTGGCGACCCCAGCGGCAAGAGCGCCACACGTCCGCCGCTGACCCGTGAGCAGGTACTGGATAACGCCGAGACCTATAAACAGCAGGTCTTCAAGATTCTTGATCCGGCCAAGACCGAAGTCGCCTTCAACTCCACCTGGATGGATCAGCTCAAGCCGGCTGACTTCATTCGCCTGGCTTCGCAGTACACCGTGGCGCGGATGCTTGAGCGCGATGACTTCGACAAGCGTTACACCGGCAATCAGCCGATCGCCATTCATGAGTTCCTCTACCCGCTGGTCCAGGGCTATGACTCCGTGGCGCTCAAGGCGGACGTCGAACTAGGCGGTACTGATCAGAAGTTCAACCTGCTGATGGGCCGCGAGTTACAACGTGCCTATGGCCAGGAATCGCAGTGCATCGTCACCATGCCGTTGCTTGAAGGCTTGGACGGTGTGAAGAAGATGTCCAAGTCGCTGGGCAACTACGTGGGTATCCAGGAGGCGCCGGGCGTGATGTACAACAAGCTCGTCTCCATGCCTGATGCCTTGATGTGGCGCTACTTCGAGCTGCTCAGCTTCCGCTCCATGGAAGAGATCGAACAGTTCAAGCGCGACGTCGAGCAGGGCGCGAATCCGCGTGACATCAAGATCAAGCTGGCTGAAGAGCTCGTTGCGCGTTTCCACGGTGAAGAGGCCGCTGCCAATGCACACCGCTCGGCAGGTAATCGCATGAAGGATGGCGAGCTGCCGGAAGACCTGCCGGAGGTCGAACTGGTTTCGGCTGAAGATATGCCGATCTCTTCTGTTCTTAATAAGGCAGGCTTGGTGAAGAATGCTGCCGTTGCTCGCGACCTGCTGGGCTCGGGCGGCGTGCGCGTTGATGGCGAAGCGGTTGATCGTGCTTTCATGTTCAAGGTGGGTGCGACCCATATCTGCCAGGCAGGCAAGAAGGCTTTTGCGCGCGTTACCCTCAAAGCCGAGTAACAAAACTGCAAAATAAGCTTGACGCGCATTCTGCTGGCGGTAGAATGCGCGCCACTTCAGCGATGAAGCGCTTCAAAAACTTCTTTTTAATCAATAAGTTAAGTTAAATGAAGGGCTTGCAAAACTGGATCTGATGTGTAGAATGCGCGTCGGTCGACAGGGTGGTGGTTTGATCCTGTTGGTGGTTCGGTCGAATGGATCGAAAGCGGTAGAAAAGAGGTGGTTGACAGCGGTTTTGAACGCTGTAGAATGCGCCTCCCGCTGGAGAGAAGAAGTTCTGATCGAAGGTGCAAGTGGTTGAGTAGAAAGAAGTTTCTCCGGAAACAAATTCGAAAAACAGCTTGACAGATAGAAAAGGCTGCTGTAGAATGCGCGGCCTTGGTTGAGGCGAAAGACTTAACCAACTGTTCTTTAACAACTGAATCAAGCAATTCGTGTGGGTGCTTGTGAGGTAAGACTGATAGTCAACTGATTATCAGCATCACAAAGCAACACTCGTTAATTCGAGAGTTAACTCTTTAG
>Ga0208645_1000539_pt1 | contig 39876 bp, 61 predicted proteins | sample VirMetDEL_Sep_01_FD_184519 | JGI IMG/M metagenome (GOLD analysis project Ga0208645, IMG submission 184519) | Aqueous microbial communities from the Delaware River and Bay under freshwater to marine salinity gradient to study organic matter... | ecosystem: Environmental > Aquatic > Marine >... | reverse complement strand
CAACAGTGTCATAGCCAAGAAGAAACTAGAGGAACAAGAGAAACAAATACGAGAACTGATTGTTTGGTCTTACGGTGTTGAGACTTACCAAGAGATGATAATGCTCAGACGTAAGATCAAAGCACAGCGAGAAGAAGTAATCTATAAACAACGCAAAAGGCAACGTATGCTATTAGACGGTATTTTAATATCTATAGCTACTGCCGTATCAGCCGGTATTATATACGGTACGCTAATGGTAATTAAAGGTGTCTAATATGGCAGACGAACAGCGTCTTGAGCGCATCGAAGAAAAACTAGATAAGTTATCTGATGCTGTTTCTCAGATTGCTCGTGTTGAAGAACGTATACTAACAATCTTTAATAGATTAGATAGACATGAAAAACGTCTAGACGATCAAGAAGATGATATAAAAGAAATATCAGATGGTGTATTATTAAATACAAAAGTTGCTAATAATGTAGAACGAATGTTTTGGATTTGCGTAACGGGTGTTGTTTCTTTTGTAATTTATTTTATGAAATAAAATGGAGTTTATTATGAAATATTTTGGATTAGGCTTGTTGTTTTTTTCGGCTGTTGCTTTTAGTGCAACAGTTATTAATTATGATGATGGATCAACATATACATTAGAAGACAATCAAGAGATCTACATTAGTACACCAAACAGTACTTTGTTTACTCGACAAATACTAAATAATAAAAATACATACTTTAGGGCGCAATCACCTTGGACTAAGCGTGACTATGTACCAGACGAAGATGGTACAGACGAAATGGTAGTAGGGTCACACGAATGGTGCAAGGCGTACATTCCGTGGCACGAAGGCCTTACGTTTAACATGATCTCGTGGCAACGTGCCTGTGACACCAACAAAGACGGTAAGTACGGCTGTGGTGACAAAGGCTTTGATAACTCAGCAGACGGTGGCGTTTGTAACTAATATGGCTTGGCAGGCTTTAATATCGCCAATAACAAATTTAGTTGGTGGCTACCTTAACAACAAGCATGAGCAAGCTCAAGCAAAGCATCAAGCAAAGTTACAGATTATTCAGAACGATGCTGATTGGGAATCTAAAATGGCTGATGCGTCAGCTAATAGCTGGAAGGACGAGTGGTTTGCGCTTTTGTTATCGGCTCCTATTGTTGCTGTTATGTATGGTGTGGGTGTTAATGATCTTACTGTTATGGACAGGGTTCATGATGCTTTTGATGCCTTGGGCAATTTGCCAGAGTGGTATCAGTACCTTTTGTTTGTTGCGGTAACAAGTTCATTTGGTATTAAAGGCGCTGATAAACTTATGAAGCTAAGAAAACAATGACGCCAGAAGAATTAGATAAATGGCGAGTAGTTCCACGGCTCTTGATGCTGTCTATGGTTATCATGACCTATCGTGTTGTTGAATGGTTTATGCAAATCCCAACACCTACGTTAGAGCAAGCAGGTTTAGTTAGCGTTATGACGGGAGCATTGACAGGATCTTTTGGATTATTTTTAGGTTCTGGTAAAAAAGAATGAATTATTTTACAAAAGAAGAATTGAGTTGTCAGCACTGCGGTGCGTATAAATTTGATGAAGAATTTTTAAAGGTTTTAAATAACATTAGGCACGAATGTAATTTTCCTTTTGTTATTAGTTCTGGATACAGATGTATTGAACATCCTATAGAGGCTTCTAAGTCTCGTGCAGGCGCACATACAACAGGCTGTGCAGTAGATATAGCTGTAAGAGATGATAAAGCTTTAAAGGTTCTTGAAGTTGCGATAAAGCATGGCATAAAAAGAATTGGCATAAACCAAAAAGGAAAAGGACGATTCATACATTTAGATATGGCAGAAGAAGAATATCCTTCGCCTGCTATTTGGTCGTATTGAGGAAACGTATAAATGGCTAGAAGACCTAAAAAAACTACTCGTAAAACGCCGCCAAAAACAGGGGGCGCTCGTACACCTGCGCCACCAAAGACGGGCGGTGCTAGACCTAAAGCGCCACCAAAGCGTCCTATAGCGGTTCCAACAGAAGTATCTAGGCCTGTGTCTAAGACTCCACCAAAAACAGGTGGTGCTAGGCCTAGTAGACCAGCAGTAGAACTTCCAACAGAAGTATCTAGGCCTGTATTAAAAAAACGTGCAGAATATGAGCAAGAAGTAAAAAGAAGAAATGAATTAAAAGCGCGTAATACGCCGGGAAAACCTGCGCCTTCTGCACCACCGCGCCCTAAAGAATTAACAGTAAATATGCAGCCAATAAATAATGGCGGGATAAGGCAGGCCATTACAAGGCCGCAAAGCACCCCAAAAACTCCTGTTGCGGCCCCAACTTTTCAAGTACAAGAACAACAACAGCCACAACAACCTCAAGCTATGGCTATGGCTCCTAATGTTAATTTAGATGATATTAGAAGATTTTTAGACGGGGGAGGCGGCGGCCCCGGTGGTGGTGGTGGTGGTGGCTCAACTCAGCCCCCGAATACAGATACTGATGGTGATGGTGTTGCTGATCGTTATGATCCAGCGGCAGGTGTGAAAATGCCGGGGCCAATGGAAATAACAGAAGAAATGCAGTATACGCCTACAAAAGTAGATACAACAGGCCTAGAGCAAACTGAAGTTATTGAAATGGGAGAAACTGCTAGGGCTAAAGTAGATCCTTTTGGACCTGATGTAATTAGGGCGTTGACTCCAGAATCTAGTCAAGGCGGTAGACAAGAACCTCAAAAAGTTTCTAGTCGGCGAACTAGAGTTCAACCAACACCCACAAGAGGTGGGCCAGCACCATCAATAAGAACGGGTGGGCCAGCACCATCAATAAGAACGGGTGGGCCAACGCCAGCAAGAAGAACAAGCGATGCTGTAACAGCCACAGCAACAACGGCGGCGGCCCCTGAAGACGTTGAAGCTCAAAGTTATGAAGCAACAACAATTGCAGATAGGGTTCAAGACGTTGAAGCTCAACAGGGCGAAGTAAGTCCAGAGGCTCTTGCACAAGTAGATGAAGCTACTTTAACTGAAAGGGCTGTTGCGGCTGAAAGAGATACAGCAGCCGAGGAAGCCGCTTTAGCAGAAGCCGCCGAATATGAATTATCTCAGGGTGCTTTTGTAGATCCTGTTACGGGTAAAGTTGCTCAAGTTGCAGAAACCGAAGAAGCTGAAGCACAACAACGAGAAGCTATTACGGGCGTTCCTGCAACAGATGGTCAAGCTGCTGAAATTATTGGTACGGTTGGTTATAAAGCCGCTAAGATGCGTACAGTCAAAGGCACAGCCGCTAAAGGCGCTGCTGCCCAGATGGTTGCTGAAGTTGGTGAACTTCCTCCAGATTTAACAGCTACTATTGTCGAAGACCCTGCAACTGTTGAAGCTCAAATAGACGATCAGCCTATTGAAGTTCGTGCAAAAGTAGCTGCCTTGCCTACAGAAGCTTTAGTGTCTTCGCAGATGGAAGCACTTCTTGGTGGTCTTGAAGATGGTGAAGTTCCTGCTTGGGCCAGACCCGCAGTAGCCGCTATTGAAAGTAATTTAGCGGCAAGAGGAATGTCAGCTTCTACTGTTGCAAGAGACTCGCTCTTTAATGCTATTATTCAAAGTGCTATGCCTATTGCTCAGTCTAATGCTCAAGCCTTACAGCAAAGGGCTGCTCAGAACCTCTCAAACGAGCAACAAGCAGAAGTACAACAAGCTAACTTAAACGCTCAAAGAAGGCTACAAAACACCGCTAATCGCCAAACAGCAGCTTCTCAGACGGCTCAAATGGCACAGCAGATGTCTATGATGCAAAGTCAATTTGCTCAAGATACTATGATGGCTTCTGCGGCTCAAGCGCAACAAATGCGTATGCAGAATCTTCAGAATCGTCAGCAGGCTGCTGTACAGAATGTTCAAAACGAACAGGCTATGAATGCTCAAAACTTGAGCAATGAACAGCAAATTGAATTGGCTAATCTGCAAAATCAATTTAATACTAACCGCGAAAACATGAGTGCAGAAAATCAGCGGCGTATGGCTGAAATGCAGGTTGCTGCTGAGTTCTTATCTAAGAATGCAGAATTTAAACAACAAATGAATCTTGCAAATCTTAGTAATGATCAGCAAATGCGTTTAGCTAATCTAAGTGCTTTGAATCAAGCAAGTGCTGATAATCTTAATGCAGCACAGCAGACAGAGTTAGCGAACCTTGAGTCTCGTATGAAGACTAATCTTCTACAAGCAGAAATTGCAGCTAACATGAATCAAGCACAATTAACGGCTGATCAACAAAGGGCAGTACAAAATGCCTCTATGGTTGCAAATATGGATATGGCTAAGTTTAGTGCTGAACAACAAACAGCATTAGCTAATAGTAAATTTTTACAAACCATGTCTATGGCAGACTTTAATGCTAAACAACAGGCAGCAATGCAAAATGCTTCTGCAATGGCCTCATTAGATCTTGCAAACCTAGATACTAGAACAAAAATTGCAGCGCAAAATGCCCAAGCCTTTTTACAGATGGATATGGCTAATTTAAATAATCGGCAACAGTCTGCTGTATTAAATGCTCAAATGTATCAACAGGCTTTGTTGTCTGATCAGTCTATGCAGAATGCAGCAAAGCAGTTTAATGCTCAAAGCCAAATGCAAGTAGATCAATTTAATTCTAGTTTAGCGGCTCAGATTGATCAATTTAATACTCAACAACTAAATTCTATGAAGCAATTTAATGCTTCGGCTATTAATCAACAAACACTTGTTGATAAAGAGAATGCAACAAGGATTCAAACTGCTAATATTGGCGCAAGTGCTACAATTTCTGCTGCAAACATTAGTGCAAGTGCGGCTGTACAATCTGCTCAAATTCGTTCTGATAGCTCAGAGCGTATTGCAAATGCTCAGATGCAATTAACAGCTTCTCAGTTTAATGCAACTCAAGATTTTCAGCGCGAACAGTTTAATGCAGCAAATGCCCAAGCAATTGCACAGGCAGACTTGGCTTGGAAACGTCAATTAACTTTGGCTGAAACTGCTGCACAAAATGCAGCGAACCAACAAAATGCTCAAAATGCTTTTGCAATGGGTATGCAAGAACAACAAAATGCTTGGCAACAAGCTAGGGACAGTGCAAATTATTTGAGGCAGTCTTTTGAGAATGAAGAAACAAGAAAAACTCAATTGTATGCTGTAGCTTTAGGAAATGAAACTGCTGCTGGAAAAGAGTCAAGCACTAATGTTAATTCTCTTATAGGTATGATCGGTAGATTAATAGGTGGAGGGCCGTAATCGTGGGATTTTTTAAGAAAATTTTTAAAGGAATAAAAAAAGTATTTAAAAAAATTGGCAAAGGGATTAAAAGCGCCTTTAAAAAAATCGGTAAGTTTATGGGCAAGATTGGTATTATTGGTCAAATTGGTCTTGCGCTTATTCTACCCGGAATAGGGCAGATGTTATCGGCAGGCTTACAAGGACTTGGTGGAGCCATGGCGGGATATAGCGGCTTTGGTTCAACAATTGTTAATGCTGCCGGTAAATTTATTCAAGGCGCTGTAAAGGTTGCTGGGCGTACTTCTAAGTTTTTTAGTAGTGTTACTGATGGTGTTAAAAATGTTATTGGTGAAACTGTCGGTGCTGCTGCAAAAAGTCTTGGTGTCACTCCCGAAAGCTTTATTGGTAAAGGTTTAGGAAAAGTAGGCATTGATGTTGGTTCTGCAAGTTGGGAGGGTGTTTGGACAAAGACTCAAACTGCCTTTACGGATGCTGTTGCCGCAGGAAAAAACATTTTTGTGCCTACAGTAGATCCTGCTACAGCGGCGGGATTAAGCACTAGTACAACGGCCCAAGTCCAAGAAGGCTTACAAGCAAAAATAGACCCTACAATTGGACAGCCTAAAGTTTCTACGGCAGCTTTTGATACTGCGGCAGAAAAACTACGACAAGAAACGTTACAAACTACATTTAGTAGTGAAAGCCTTTTGAGTCAGGCTCCTGCGCCAGTGCAAGCAGCCGCTCCTATAACAACGGGCGTTCCTGATTATGTAGCAAAAACTTTCGGTGAAAAGGTAACTGACTTTGGAAAAGAAGCTTTTGAATTAGGTAAAGGAAAAGCTATGGAAGCACTTAGTGATCTTCCTTCACAAGCAGTTCAAGCGGCAGGAACTACAGCCTTAACTAAACTTGGACTTGTTCAAGAGCCTGAATATATTAGCAATGTTAATTATGCTTCTGTTCCAGCACTTGACATGGGAAGCACAACGGATATTGGTTATGGGCTGACTACGCCGCCCTTGCAAAATTATTTTGATACTTATGGTTCAAACTTTTTGGCATCAAATCCTTGGGGGCAAGTTGCACAATTATATGATGTTTATGGTGAAGCTATGAAACAACGAGGATACGCATAATGAATCAGCAGTATTTTGATGTGATCATGCAGGGCGGGCCTGTGCCGGGATCAAGTCTTACGTCTGATCCAGATAATCCTGCGCCCTATGAAAAACCTCCAGAATATACAAACATTCATGAAGCTTGCCAATGGATTTTTAGTAAATTTATTGAAGAAGAAAATTATGTAGAAGTAATTCAATTAATGGCTAATGATATGCCAGTAATGGATATTACTCAAGTTTTTTTATTTAGTGGTTTTACTGAAGGTAAATGGGATGTAAATCTTATGATGCTCTTGGCAGAACCTACAGCTTATATTCTTTTGGCGCTTGCAGAAAGAGCAGGCATAGATCCTACTATTTTTAGAGGCGAAGAAGAAGATGAGGCCGAAGAAGAAGTTTTCTTTGGCAACAAAATTTCTGAAGAAAAACTAGAAAATTTAAAAAAGTTTAAAGAGTTGGGAGTTCAGATTCCTTATCTTTCAGAAAAAGATAAAAATAAAATAGATAGTCTTCCTACGGCTGAACAACTAGATATTGAAGAAGAAGAAGAAGAACAGCCCCAGCAAGAAGCAGGAAGCCTTTTATCAGCGCCACCCCCTGAAGAAGAGGTACAAGCATAATGGCTATTGATCAGTTTGCACAATCTTTGTTGTCTGATGTACGGCAACGAAATAGAGATCTTCAAAAAGAAAGAGAGCGCGAAGAACGTAAAGCTCTTTTGGCTGGTATTGGCGTTAATCTTTTAGGAAAAATTGGAAATAAAGTATTGGCGCAACAAACAGAAAATTTTATGAACTCTACTGAATACAGGGGGGCTGCTCAAGTTGCGCGTGTTGCAGACAATACTATTGCTGACTTTGAAGCCGAATGGAACCGCATTGAAAATTCTAATAAAGATCCTATTCAATATTTAATGGACAAATATAGGCCTATTGTTGAAGAAAGAATGAAGGCCAACACACCTGATTGGCAAGAAGGTCTGACAAACTATGATGGTATTTTATTTAAAAGGACTAGGGAGCTTGCTGAAGAACAATTAGATAGGTTGACGCAGGCTAGAAATATTTATGAAGATAAGGGCATGGATCAAAATACTGTTCGCCTTGAAATGATTGCAAAAAAGAATCGTCCTGCAACCATAGAAGATTTTGTTACGGGAAGACTTGTAAATTTTTTTGGTGGTAAAAGCCGCGAAGACTATGACCGCGAAGAAATATTGGCACTAAAAGACTTTACTGATTCTCAAGAAGAAGGTAGTCGCGGATATTACGCAAAGAAACTTAGATTGTTAAAAGAAGAATATGATCGTACTGGAGATTTAGCAGCCTCTAAAGCTTATGCTGACGGCATGACCCGAAGAGAAGTAGATCCAGCCGAAAAGTTTTTTACTGAGGTTGTTACAAATATAAAAACAGTAGGTAATAAATCTATTGTCTATGAAACAACCAATACTTATGATCTTTCTGGTCCGGGTGGAATGAATAAGGCTATTAAATCTGAAACTAAAATGAAAGGTGATCCTACATCCTTGTTGTCAGATCCTGAAATTGTAAAGGCGTCTATAGATGCTTTTAATCCGATGGATTGGGTAGATAACAATTTTACTGAAGACGCAAAATCTTTGTTTTACAGAGAACTAATAAACAATAAAATTTCTCCCTCCAACATTAAAACACCAGAAGAGTTTGCAACTTTAGCTTCTATTTTTGACACAATGGCAGCAGATACTGTGTCGTATGAAAACAAACGTGCAGACGAGTTTTACAGCGGCACAATTAAAGTTATTATGGAGCAAGTAGGTTTTGGTAATATGCTTAAAGTTTTAAATATGCCAGAAAGCACTCAAGAAGAAATAGATGCAAAAGACAGGGCAAAGCAAAACTTGTTTTTAAAGTTAGGTGGTTTAAACGCTATGTCTGCCGAGGCAGCAGACTTTTTAAGTCTTTCTGATAGTGTGGATGGCATGGAGATGACTCTTGGTAGAAGGGGCCAATAAGAATGGCAACATATACTGCTGTAATTAATACACCTTATGGTCCTGTTGAGGTGGAGCATGATGGAAGCCCCTCTGATCAAGAGCTTGTTGAGATGGGCAGAAAAAAGTTAAAAGAAAAAATCTTTTTAAAAAATTTTGAAACATCAGAAACACCTCAAGAGCTTGCTGTAACAAAGGCTAAAATGCCTAGAGATGTTGAGCCTATAGACGAAGAAGAAGAAAACCTCCGTGCTGATGTAGTGCAGAACTTATCTCGTCTTGGTTCTGGCCCTTTAGGTCTTGTAAAGGATGCAATAAATGGTGCGGCTAACCTTGTTGGCGCAGATAAAAATCTTATTTCAGACGAATATTTTAACGCAACTAAACGGGAGTTTGTTCGTGGTCTAGGCGCTTTAGTTGGTGTAAAACCAGAAGATGTTCTTACAGAAGAAGGCGAATATAAGCCCATGACTACGACTGCTGGAGCGGCTCTGCAAGTTGTTCCTTATATTGCAGGGGGTGCTGGTGCTGCAAAGGCTATTGGTACGGTAGCTCCGAAGCTTCCTGTTTTATTTAACGGTATTCTTTCTGGTCTTACTGTTGATCAAGTTCTTTATGAAAAAGAAGATGGTGCAATCGCTAATGTCTTACAAGAGGCTGATATTCCCGCAGAAGGAATGCTAAAAGACCTTTTAGAGTTTATGGCTATTCAAGAGGACGATACTGTTTTAGAGCAACGACTAAAGATTGCTCTAGAGGGTATGGCTATTGGTGGCACTCTAGAGGGCTTTATACGCGGTGTAAAGGGCGGCAAAGACTTTATATTCCCCAGCAATGGTACAGTAGAAGAGCAAGTAGACGCGGCTACAAAGTATTTAAAAGACTCTAGACAAGAAGTTCAAGTACGGAACTCAGAAATTCACAGCGACTTAAAATTCTCTGAAACTCCAGAGGGAGTTGCACAAATTGAACAACAGGCTAGTGGCCCTATAAATCGTTTTATAAGTCAAATTCGTACCTCTAGAGGCTATTTTACTCCACAAGCCTATAACCTTTTTCGTGGTAAAGAATATGCTGAAAGGCAGCTTGTGCGTGAAGCAGAAAATATTTCAAACAGGCTGACTAAATCTTTAGATCGGCTTGACTATACCATTCCAGAAAAAACACTAAATGATTTTTTTACTGGTAGAAACCTTGAGCGCATGGAATTAGAAATTGCGCCTACAGCCTCAAAAGAAGCAAGACTAGAGTGGATTGCTGCTGACATGGGCATACCAAGAGAAGTTGCAAGCGAGTTGATAAAGGCGAGAGAGCTTATTGATAGCCTTTCATCTAGGCTGGCTAATTCTAGTATTCCTAACGAAGAATTTCGTGAAGGCATTTTAGAAAATGTTGGTGAATATGTGCGAAGATCTTATCGTATGTTTGAAGATACAAACTTTAAACCCGATGAAAACTTAAAGCACCAAGTCGTAAAACAGTTACAAGACGCAAAGATTGCTGACGGTTTAGATGAGGCGCAAGCATACGAAGAGGCCTTGGGTGAAGTCAATGCTATTTTAGATAAGAGAACTGACTTTGCAGGGCTAGATTATTTTTCTAGGGCTGTAAGAGTTAATCGTGAAATTCTTACTGGTAGAAAAAATATTGACCCAATGATTCGGGAGTTGATGGGCGAGATTACAGACCCCGCAGATAATATTCTACTGACTGTAAGTAAGATGGCAAAACTTGTCGAAACAAATAAGTTTGCTGATAACTTAAAAACTCTTGCAACCGGAAAGTATATATTTAATTCTCCTGTTAGTCGCAATGGCGTAGATTATAACGTAAAAATTTCTGGGACTAATTCAGGCTTAGATGGCACATACACAACTAAAGAAATGGCAACAGCACTACAAGGGCGACAGTCCCACTTTGCTTTGTTTGACAATGATCTCTTGCGGAGCTTTGCGGCCTTAAAGGGCGGCTCTCAAGCCATGAAAACTGTAGCGAGCCATGTAACACACCTGCGTAACGTGCTTGGTGGAGCGCAGTTTGGCCTAGCAAACGGCATCAACCCTTTCTTTGATCGTCAAGAAACATTTAAGGTGCTGGTCAATGCAGCAAAAGCTGAAGGTGATGAAGGCCTAGATAAGCTATATGAAAAGTATTTAGGCTTGGGTGTCATCAATACTAATGTTAGGATTGGTGAGTTTAGGCGTCTATTGCAAGAAGGCTCAGATATAAACATTGAACCTCGACAATTGTTTGATCGCTTGCAGGGCTATGGCTTAGGCGGCATCGAAGAAAAAATTAAAGTTCCTGCAAAGGTTGGTCGAAGCGCCTATCGTGCTGCTGAAAAAATATATATGGCGGTAGATGATTTCTACAAAATAAACGCCTTTAATAAAGAACTCTCTGTTTTGAAAGAAGCTTTTCCTGATGAGGCTTTAGAAGTCTTAGAGCAGCGAGCAGCTACAATTGTTCAAGATACTTTTCCGAACTACGACAAAGTTCCAAATGGTGTAAAGGCTTTAAGATATTTACCTATAGGCAGTTTTGTATCGTTCCCAGCAGAAATTATTAGAACGTCTACAAAAATTGTTAAGCAGGCATCTGATGAAATTACTTCTGGAAATGCTCAATTGAGAGCGCGAGGGCTTCAAAGATTGGCTGGCTTTACAACATCTATGAATGCTTGGGAAGGAATTGCTATAACCGCAGGAACTCTTGTAGGGCTTACACCAGAAGAGCAAGAATCTGTTCAGAACATTTCTCATACGCCTTGGTCAAAGGCCACAAGGATTCCTTATCGTGGTGAAGACGGGCAGTTATATGTTGCAGACACACAGTTCCTAGATTCGTATAGCGTTTTAAAAGAACCTATAAAAGAAGTTATGCACCGTATACAGTCTGGTCAGCTAAAAGGAGAGGCTTTAGATAAGTATATGACTGAAGCTGTTCTAGACGGAAGTGAAAAGCTTTTAGCTCCTTATCTTGGACAGTCTATTATTACTGAATCTATTTCAGATCTGACATATGCCGCAATGAATGACGCAGGTAGATCACCAGCTGGCGAACAACTTTTTCCTGAAAATGAAACAAGGCTCAATAAATCTATAACTATGTTTGAGCATCTTGGAAGCGCAATGATGCCCGGATCTTTAAACAGTGTTATCAATCTTATTGATGCAGGGCAAGGCGCTAAACGAGCAGCTACAGGTACAGAGAAAAAAGATTTAAGTGCTGAACTGCTTGCAAACTTCACAGGCGTTAAGTTTTCAAAGCTTGATCCAGCAGATAATTTATTTTATGCGGCTCAAGACTATATGGCCTCTAAGCGTGGCCTTATGAAAGGTAAGCCTGACTATGAAGTAGAGCCAGAAGAACTTCAAAGGCGCGTAACACGCAATCTTGAAGCAAACTATTCTGCACAACAAGACCTGTATCTAAAAGTAGAAGCCGCTAGAGATTTAATCGGTACTGAAAAAACCTATGAAATGCTAGTAAATGGTGGCCTAAGTCGCAAAGCTGCTTTGGCTTTGATGAACAACCACTACTATGATTCTAATTGGGCAGATCAAAACATGGCTGGTCTTCTGAAGATGCCCGGAACAAATCAAGAAATGCAAGAGACTATTCAAAAGATTACAGAAGAACAGTTGAAGTATCGTTATAGCCCACTAATTCCTGTAGACGAAGAATCTGTACGCGCACGAAATGAGCGTGATAGGCTTGCTAGAGGCGGTGAAGTCAAAGATGTTCCTAATGTTCCGACTGAGCCTGATGAGCGCATCAATAAAGTTACAGGGCTTCCATACAACGAAACTGCTGGGCCTGCCTTTATGGACGAAGAAGATCCTATGAGGCGTCTACAGCTTTCTGAAGGCGGCATTACAAGGCGCTTTGCTATTGCCAAAGGTGGCAAGATCGACAAGAAAAAGATGGCCTGTAATAAGCCTCGACGCACACCGAACCATCCAAAGAAGTCTCATGTTGTAAAAGCCTGCGAAGGCGGTAAAGAAAAGATAATTCGCTTTGGTGAGCAAGGCGCAAAGACTGCTGGTAAGCCCAAGGCAGGCGAGTCAGCGCGTATGAAGGCCAAGCGTAAGAGCTTCAAGGCTCGTCACAGAAAGAACATTAAGCGCGGCAAGATGTCTGCGGCTTATTGGGCTGACAAGGTTAAGTGGTAACGCTCAGTAAGATTGTATGGCGTGATGCCGTTGGAGGCTCAAACATGGGCTGGCGTCCTCTACTAGCTTTAAAAGAACAAGAGACCGCTACAGTAATTTCTTGTGGGGCTATCATCTATGAAGACGATGAAAAAATAATTATATGTCCACATATGATTATTGAAAACAATGAAATATCAGAAGGCGATGCAGAGATTGCAATACCAAAGGCTTGGATAATTTCAAGAGAAAACTTATTAGGCTTACCACCGGGAGATTAAATTATGCCACTTTTTAATAGTGTAAAAGACGCTGAAAAAGCAATGAATGCCATAAACACTGCTAGCAAAGTTGTTGGAATAGGTAAATTAATTACTAATCCTACACCATTAGGTGTCGGTGCGGCATTGGCAAATGTGGCCTCTAAAGAAATGACAGGAAAATCTTTGGAGCGCCATGCAATGGACTATGCTCGTAAAAATATTAAAGCACCTACAGGTACAGGCAACGTAGGCCGTAATAAAAAGGGCGCGACTATTCAAGAAGGCCCAAGCAATCCTACGCCCAAGCAAAAAGGTAAAAAAGAAATGCGGGTCGGGCAGTATGCTAGTGGCGGCAAAGTAGATTATAAAGACATTGGGCATATGCACACTAAAGTGTGTGGACACAAATAATATGCCAATAAAAAAAGTAAAGGGTGGTTATAGGTGGGGAAGTCGCGGAAAAGTTTATAAGCGTCGAGAAGATGCAGAAAAGCAGGCGGCGGCTGCATACGCCTCTGGCTATAGAAAAACCTATAACGAAGGGAGTAGAGTTAATGAAGCAGGCAATTACACGCAGCCTACAATGCGTAAAAGATTATTTGAACAAATTAAATCAGGCTCTAAAGGTGGGGCAGCGGGTCAATGGTCTGCGAGAAAAGCTCAGATGCTGGCGAAACAATACAAAGAAGAGGGTGGCGGCTACAAAAGCTAAGTTTTATATAAAACTATACAAAAGGAATCTTCGTGACTCTTAAAAAATCTCAACAGTCTTTAAAGGATTGGATAAAAGAAGATTGGGGTACAAAGTCTGGTAAGCCTTCGACGCAAGGCCCAAGTGCTACAGGAGAAAGATACTTGCCTAAGAAGGCTAGAGAGTCTCTTAGCTCTGCTGAATACGCAGCAACCTCTGCAAAGAAAAGAGAAGACACAAAAAAAGGCAAGCAGTTCTCCAAGCAGCCCAAGAATATTGCTCAAAAAACTGCTCGCCATAGGGCCAGTAGAGGCGGCTTCCTTGCCAACGCTATGCCTACTGGCAAACCCTGTTGATTGCATCAATCTCTGTCTCTAACTTTGCGTGTATATCCCCAGTAATTTCTTTAAAGGATCTAATCGCCGCACGAATTAATACTTGAGACTCTTCTTCCTTGAAGACCTTGGCGATGTGATGATCTGGTAACTCAGTATGCTCAGTGACTAGAACACCATCTGAGTCTATCAAGATCTTAAAGCCAATAATAGTTCCTTCTTTCATACCGCTTCCTTTTAATTATAATTCACAAGCTCCACCAACGCAAGCTAATGTTTGCGACCCCTCTGTAAAGTCATCTGACTCATTCAAATCCCAATCAAAAGACTCTGGGAATCCTTTCATCATCTCATTATATTCTTTCTTTGTGATCTGCTCATAGGGGGCTTGAGCGTATGTATGATTGTCATACGGCAAGAAAGATATGCCAGAGATTGTATCAAAGTTATTGTATACCCAATTACCGATTTCAAGAAAGTCTGAGTCACGGTAATAGACTGTGATGCTAGGCTTGTGTTCACACCAATGTTCTTGGTATACGGCCCACAACTGTAGTTGCTCCATTCCTGTCTGCTCTGAGGCGAACACAGCAGCCTCTGGAGCCTTCTTAGGGAACGAGAATACCTTAGTACTGGGTGAAAGGTTATCTATTTCACAAGGCACTCCAGCGTCTTCTAAGACCTTACATAGTGGATCTCGTACATCAGCCCTAACCCGTCGAATATAATAAGGGGCATAACGTCCGTGTATGCCTGACGCAGAATCTACAAGTTGGGATACCGTACCGCTAGGCTTAACGCAAGTGATAGCTGTACTCTGAGGAATGCCAAGCCGCTCTGACCAAAGCTTATTAGTTTCGATGGCTTCATTGCGTAGCTTCTCTAATAAAGATCCCAAGTTAGGATTGTCTAAGGTTAGGAGTGGGTTGTCTAGAATACCAGTAAGACTAACGCCCAACAAAGACTCTTCCTCAGTATTAGTTTTCCAGATATTTCTTAAGTATCTAAAGTCCGTTAAGGTAGCTTGGAGAGTACCCAAGATAGTCGCAACTCGTACTTTTCTCCTAAGACTGTTAAGCGTATCTTCCGGTCTGACGACCACTTCTGAAAGGTTGCAGAATTGATTTGGTCTAAGGATGATTTCACTGCAAGGGTTCGTTCCGAAATCTCGTTCACTATCCCGTCTACCGTTTCTTGCAGCTTGTTTTTGACTTGCAGCACGGCTGAAGATTCCGCGCTCTCCGCTTTGTGATTCATGTAGGCTACTCCATTCGTTAGAAAATAAATTAAAGGAAGGCTTGCTAGTATAGCAGGCACTATTATTTGCAAGGCCGCGTTGGGGTTCTGTATTGTACCAAGCACCATGCTTTGCTTGACGAATATCATCGTCCTGTAAATCAGAGAGGCTGATTAAAGCACTGCGCCTTACCCCTCCAACAACAACTATTTGAGCGATTTTGCAGCAAAGATCGTGGCATTCAAGGGGCGTAAGCTTTCGTCCAGCCGCTCCGTTAAATAATCTAACTGTAAATTTGAAGAGGTCAACAAGAGGTTCTGGGCCACTTGCTCTACCTCCAAAAGTTTTAAGGCTGGAACCCGCAGGTCGAACTCTAGATGTATCCCATTCTGGTATTTGACCACTATACAACAACGAAACCAATTCCCTAAACGATTTCGCCCATCCAATTTTTGAATCCGGTACATGAATGACTGTATCTGTTGCATGGAAATCCTCTGCAATTTCTGGAAGTTTAGAAACGTACTTTTCTTCGACGCTAAATCCTACACCTGTGCCGCACATAAGGACATACATCATCTCATCAAAGGCACGAGGACTATCAATAGCGAGATAGCTACAGTTAAAGCCTGCTACATTGTCGCGGTCTAGTGCTTCTCCTGCGGTCATAAGCGCCCTCATAGAAGGCATAACCTCTAGATCGTAAATAGATTTAAAGATTTCTGAGACATCGAAATCATTTAAGTATCCTTTGTCTACCCAATAATTAACGTATCGGTTGACAGTTTCTTCCCATGTTTCTCTACGCTGTTCTTCTGGTAGGTAACGAGCGTATCTGCTTTTGTGTATGTATTGTTGATAAGCGTCCAATTATATTACTCCTTTCTTGGGTGGTATATTTTGACCAGTTTTTTATTTCAGTTAGATTCCTTCCGCATCCTATACAAACATCATCCTTTAGTTTGCATATCTTTGTACATGGTGATTTCATTCCATCTCATCTATAGTATTCAAATCATTTATATTTAATTTATATTTGTTTCTTTTCTTCAGAGGCTTGAAGCGTTCTTCATCTTTATCTTCGTGTTTCTTTCTTTTGTGGCGGCTGAATTTTTCTAGGCGCTCGCGCTTTCGATCATTCATCATCTTCCAAGCTTCCTCGCTTTGTTACATCTATCCAATCTTCTGGAATGCTATCTTCAGAGAACCATCTAAATTCTTTTGAAGATGCCCACTCAGCATGATTGCGTTTTGTGCCATCTTTTCTGCGCTTTGCTTGAGGCATTGGTGCGTTGGGATCAGCAAACAAAAAGACTAATTCAGTGTCTTCAGGCAGAGCCTTAGCAATCCAAACATATTTATTGTATTCGCTATGATCCCAGAAGCGGCCCTTAGCTTCTAAATAAATTTTCTTTCCATCAACCTCTTTGATAAAGTCAGGGTGATAAGTATGCTCAACAATATAATCAACCTTCTCTGAGTGAAAGCTCCATTGATTAAGTATGCCAGAGTGTAGTTCATATTCCCAGTTTGAATCGTAGCCAGAAACAACATTTTTTTCTTTTGGGCGTCTAACTCTTTGGGGCCGCGAACCCTTCCTTATTTTTGGTTTCAATGTATTGTTTCCTTTTCTTGCGTATCACCATACATATGATGCAAATGATAATAGATCTGTATTAATGCCTGCTCATCTAAATATTTTTCTTGTATTATTTTTGTTGCACAATAACAAATTAAAATTTCTAGCGGCAAATTCTCTATCATGATAAATCAAGATGACTATAAGAGTCAATAGGTCTAGATGGATTACGCCTATATAATTTCTTCAACCTCTTACGAGTCCAATTTTCTGTAAAGGCAGACATAAAAAATTGACCTTCAACGAAATAATGGCTGTTCATTTTCATATAATCTTTATAATTATCTGGTCTAATTTTAGCTGCCTCTTCTTCTGACATAAGACTATGAAGCCATTGAAGAGAAATCTTCTCGACCTGACGATTAATCTGCTTCATTATTTTTCTATTCATACAATCTCTTCTACCCTTGGAGCAACCTCAACATGCGTCAGATATGTGGGGCCATTAGCATACTTAAATGCTCTTAAGCCTCTACCATTGTTAGCGTCTTTATAACACTCAAACTTATAAGAACAGTAGTTACAATTTCTATTCAGCTTCATGTTACCTTTCTTGCCATCAGGCACAGACTCATAACATCTTGCTGGAGGCGTAGCCAGCTTCAAGGCTTTACGAACATCTTGAATCTGTTTGCTTATGTTGGGCTTGTCTAGCTCTTCTGGGCGATATAGACAAAGCTCACCGCTCTCTTTGTTAATAACTAAGAAGCCGCCTTCAGAAGACTTTTCAGCTTCTTCATAGCCAGCAAGCTGCGACATATATCCAAAGGGATCGTCTTCTCGCAGGCGTCCTTCACGAAACTTATTGAAGGCTATCTTAGATGCAGTCTTTACATCTACTACCTCACCATCAATCTTGCAGTCGATATGCCCTTTGATCCCACGAACATCTATTTCTTTTTGTTCGTCACTGACTTTGTGGCCTGCGGCACGAACAAGCATAAGAACAATCTCTTCAAGGATATGTCCGTAAAGAAACTTAACTTGTGTGGCTGGAGAGGGTACTGAAGATTCAGATGGCAGATTGTATTCGTACCAAAGCTGCCTAGCTGGGCGACCAATGTTAGACATACGCAAGGTAAACTCAGAGTTTCTTTCTGAAGGCCTTGCCCATGCTAAAACGGAATCTTTAATACGAGCTAGTGTAAAGTCCAGATCTTCTTCTGATAAATTAAATTCACGGCCTTCGGATAACTCTGAAAGCTGTCCATAAATATCGTCAATTAATGTGTCAAGTTTCATGCTCTATGCCTTACGAAGCGACACTTCCGTGTCTTTGAATTGTAGTGTAAATATTGTACACCAAGTTCTTTTTGAAGTGGAGTCTTAGATGATAGCCTGCCATCTTTGTAAGACTTTACATCTATTAAAGTGATCTCTCCCTCTGGACTCATAGCCACAATATCTACTGGCCCTGTGCATCCACAGTTCTTGAACACATGATAGCCGTTATCCCACAGCCATGTAACGGCATAGTGTTCTGCTAGATCACCGACCCTGTTAGGCTCTACTTGATTAGACATTTTTTAAATCCTCTATATTTTTTAATTCTTTTATTGGTAGGTTGTAGCAATCTGCGCTTACTCTCCATCCATTGCTTGGATCTGTTTGACCTTTCTTTAGAAAAACTGCCCTATCAAAATACTCTTCTTTTGTAAGATATCCCAATATCCAACCCTCTTCCATGTTGTTTAATATGCGCGTAAACACATAAAAATTACAGGCTTGTTTTGTATTAAACGCGGCGATAGAGCATTCGTAGTTTGGTCTTGGGGGCGTATTAACTCTTTTTGTTTTAACATCAATAGTAAAAGACTGTAGTTTTAAATCGTAATCATAGGTATTTTCTATTGTGGCCTCTAAAAAATTAGAAACTATTATCTCTCCAAGAAACCCGTGAGTGCTTCCTTTTCCAGATGTAATAGAATTATTTATTATTCCCATAGCGCCTGCTTTTTCTTTTGCAATGTCTATGATATCCTGAGATATGTTAGTGTGTTTCACTCCAGTTATCTCCTATTTTATATTCGCCATCTAAAGAACAGAACAGCTCTAACTCTTTTCCAGCTTGCTTTATTGCATCAACCCCCAGTTGTCCTGTTGAATCTGCTTGAGACTCTTTTACTTCTAGCTGCCATTCGTCGTGTACATTACAAACAAAGTTTGCATCTAGAGTATTCAATCTAATTGCTTGGTTTAAGTTTACCATAGCCTGCTTCATAACAATAGCTCCTGCACTCTGAAGCAAAGTATTCAGTGCGGCGTGTTCAGAACGGACATACAGCTTACGTCCATCAAGACCCTTCAAGAAACCTTTTGAAGCCGCTCTGCTAACTGAGTCTTTAAGATGTTTAAATGCAGGGAGATTATCGAAGAAACGCTTTCTAAGTTCCGAACCATCACGTTTGTTTCCTCCAACCACACTTCCAAGTTTTTCATCTCCTGCTCCGTATAAGAGTGCATAGATAAATGTCTTCGCCTGATTTCTTGATTCAAGTCCTGCAAGTCTTTGGTTAGCTGAGTGTATGTCTCCGTGGAGTATTTCATTTTTGAAGTCCTCGTCCTTCATGTAGTGTGCAAGCATTCGTAACTCTAAGCCGCTGGCATCAATACCAACCAGCTTATATCCTTCAGGCACAATCCAACAGGCTCTACACTCTTTGCCGTAGGGCGAACCAAGACTAGGGACCTGTGCCATATTGGGGCTATTGTGCGTCATGCGCCCTGTAATAGTTCCATTAGGGTTTACAAATCCTCTGACACGATCATCGTCGTGAGTGGCCTCAAGCCACGATGTAGCCTGTGCTATGCGTTTCTGTAGTAATAGATATTCAGCAATAAGTTTTGCTTCAGGTATGTCAGTGATCTTACTGAGAGTAGATTCATCAACGATTGGTTGGCCCGTAGGAGTAAACTTCTTAGGCTCCCAACCAAAGTCAATTAGATATTCACCTATCTGTTTGCGTGATCCAAGGTTGAATGGTACTTCTTCAATGCGTACAGCCTTACGCTTAATTGCAATTTCTTCATACTCTTCTTGAGTCAGCCTGCTTTTCTTTGTTGATCCCTCAACGAGAGCCATCTTAGAAAGCGCACCTGTCTTTGTAAACTGAGCCAGTAGTGTGGTCTTAAGCTGCTTGGGCCTAAAGGTTTTTTGGACTTCGCGCTCAACTTCTTTTAGGCGGTCAGTCAGTTCAGCAACCAGAAGGCTTGCGGCTTTAACGTCCAGAAGAAATCCATGCTCGCGTTGATCAGCAATAATTTTTAGTGTCTCATGCTCAAGAGTAACTGACTGCCGACTAAAACCACGAGACTCAAGCTTAAGATTATTAAACATCTTTGCATTGAGTACGGCATCATTGCGACAGTAGTTAAGCATCTCAGGACTATACTCACCAAACTCTGTGTGGTCTATCTTCTGAAGGCCAATACGATAGCCCCAAGACTCAAGGCTATGGCCTCCCTCACGAGTAGGATTGAACAGTCGAGAAAGAACTAATGTATCTACAATGGCTCTACCATCTGCAAGATCTATGTTGTGTATTTTTTTTATGGCTGGGAGATCATAACCAATAATGTTATGGCCTATCAGCTTGTCGGCTGTAGATAGATGAGCCAGCCCCTGAACAATCTCAGTAGGCCCAAAGGTCTTTGTCTCGCCTGAGTCGGGATCGACAGCAGCAATACACCAGATCTTTGTAGGCTCAAGGCTATCAGCCTCAATGTCAAATACTATGCTCTTCATAATTCAAGCTCATCTTGTTCTTCTGCTTCCATTGATATTTCACTGAGCCTGCCAGTATCTTTATCATAGAAGAGATGCGTAGCAATTCCTGTGTCGCCAGTATAACGAGACTTAAGAACTCTAACTCTTGTTGTGCTGGCCTCAATTGGATCCTCAGATTGTTGATTACGCTCAAGAGAAATTACACAATCAGATAACTGTGCGATGCTTTGAGAACCTCTCATGTGACTAAGGTTTACTTCAATGCCATTCTCATGCCCACGATTACCATCAATCCTACGCAAGTGTGAAACAAGAATCAAGCCAACTCCAGTTTCTTCAACCAGCGTTCTAAAATTGTGCATAATAGAATCTATGTTTCGGCGCTCATCACCATCTGTTGTCATCGACAATAGCATATGAAGGTGATCAAATACTATCCACTTGCATTCAAGGCCTATAGCCATGAAACGTAATTTAGAAAAGATACTATCGACATCATTCATTCCAAGGTGTGCATGAATATAAACACGATTCTCGTTGTGTCCTCCATAAAGAACATTAAAAAAATTATCTATTTCTTCTTCGGTATACTTGGCTCTAACGCTATCAATGTGTAGACGATCATTGGCTTCAATAGAAAGTATACCATCTACTGTACGCCTCCAATCTTCTTCAAGAGCGATAACACCAACACGATCATTAGTATTAGTAATCAACCAGTGCTGAAGCTCTCGCGTCACACTAGACTTACCAAGGCCTGTGCCTCCCGTCAAAGTTATTAATTCTTTTTGTCTTAGGCCTTCAAGCTTATCATTGAGGCCGTGCCAAGGATAAGGTACTGATTCTTTCTTCTCGCGCTTCTTGTAGTTATCGCGCTCTTCACTGACGTTTAGAATCCCAGACGGCGTATAAAGTTTTGAACCCCACCACGCAGTAACATAAGCTTTGTGGTGGCCCAGCTTGAGCATCTCATTAGGATCTTTGAACTCAGGTGGGAGATTGAGGATCTTAGCTTTTCCGGGCTTGAGGATACGCGCCACTTTCTTTGCGGCTTCTTTTCCGGGCTTGTCGTTGTCGAATGAAATGACCACCGTATCAAACGATTCAAGGAACTCAAGATTTTCTTGGACATCTTTGAGTGCGCCTTGCGCTCCATTCTTAACAGATACAACCGGCCATTTACTCCCCAGAAGTTCGTATGCCGCCATAGCATCACATTCACCTTCAGTGATCGTAATGTATTTGCCGCCCGTCTGCGCCACTTGCTGACCAAAAAGACCAGTTCCTTTGGACGAACCTGACCAAGTAAATACTTTATTTTCTCTGCGAATTTTAGTAGCGACTTCTTCATTGTTTATGTACGCTGGATAATGATGTTCAATAATTTTACCGGCTTCATCCTTGACTGACCGGACGCCATATTTCTTTGCAGTTTCAAGGGATATCCCTCTGTCTGTTAGTGCATGATAAAACACACTTTGTGTATCCTTAAATGAATTGTTGTCGTTAGATCTTTTGAAGCTATTAAAGTCTGCCACGTTGCCTCCCATTGCAGATTCATAGTCTTTAAAAAAAGTCCCGCAACTAAAACATTTTGCAGAACCGTTTTGATTTACGGAGACAGGATCGCTGCCTCCGCAATTTGGACAAGGTTTTTGATAGGCCACAAAGTCGCCCATGTTTATTCCTCCGTTTCATTGTCCTCAACCAAAGCTTCATCTTCAAGGAACTCTTGCATCTTGGAATGCAGAGCAACTGAAGAAGCCTGTAAGATTGTTAAGTCTGCTTGCAGTGCGTCCATTCTTTGTTGGACAGTAACAAGAAGATTGAATGTTGCCTGACCTTCGCCAGACAACTTCTCAACATCATAGGTTTTATCTTCGTGCGTGTATCTATAATTCATTATAATTCATCTCCATCGTTGTCATCAGAAACAATATCAAACTCTGCTCCATCTGGATTTGCATATTCAATAAGATCTAATACTTGCATGGCCTGAAAGTCTAGACCTTTATATGAAGTACCATTCCAAGTAGTTTCCCACTCTTTGTATTGAACACGAACCTTTGAACCATTACCAACAGCAACATTTAATGGCTGTTTGTTGCGGTCTAAAAGTTTTGGGGCAGAACGAATCATACCATTGGGGCCATTAACTTTACGTTTAATTAAAAGGGCTGGGCCTTCTTCCATGTCTTTAACCGTAAAGCCGCGAGATCTAAAATCATTTGCAACCTCATCATCTACTACAAGATTAACTGTATACACAGGGGTATAAGTTGTATTAGGTGTAGTAACAGAAGCCCAATAAGCAATGCCTTCAACAAGTGCCATAATAAAATCTCCTTAAGATTTGTTAAACAAGAAAGTGATGTAACGCGGAATACAACTAATAACATAATCTTCAGTCAATGCTTTTGCCTCCTTTTCTGACATTAGATTAATCCAACTAATCATATTTCTCATGGCGTCTGAAGATGGTAAGCCAGTACCTAGCCCCATAACAAATGCACGACAAAGATGATCTTCAACATTAAAAACCTCATCCATTACTCATAGTCTCCTGTAAGTATAGTCATCTTTACAAGATCTAATAGAAGATTAAACTTTTCCATATCAATATCAGATACTACTCTTAAGTCTTCTCCAGTATCAACTATTAAGATAAAAGGATATCTTAACTCTTCTTCGTTTGAAGAGTCTTGTAATTTTTTAAGACCTTCAGTAACTTTATCGTTAAGAGATTTCTTTTTATCTTGTTTAAAATTACCTTGTATAACTTTCAACGATTACCTCCAGAACCTTTTATCACTCCACGTTCAGCACGGCTGCGGAGTTTAGAGAGATTATACTCCGCAACAGTAGACAAGTCAACTCCCTGATCTTTTAATAACATAGAAAGATTCCAAAGGACATCACCGGCTTCTGATATCACATCATCTCTATTGACATTTTTATCGTCGCCTCTTAACATAGGCTTAATAAATAAATCAGATAGTTCTGCTGACTCAACCATCAAAGATGCAATAGGATAAAACATATCTTTGTATTGTGCAGTCTCAGCGGCAGCTTTTTGATAGTCATCAAATTTCATTTTGAGCTTTCCTGTATTAACCAATCAAGATAAACACGAGCCTTCCTAAGATCTTCTACACCATTTTTGTATTTAAATCTATGTAAATATTTCATAACATTTCCAGCACAGTAGTCATTGAAGCCGGGGCCAAGCTGTTGCTTGATATAATCAATTGCTTCTATACCGCCTTTGTTGTAGTGCTGTGGTTTTGTAACAGCATTATGTTTATCTTGAGGATGATAAAGCTTTCCGGTTATAGTACTAGATCTAATCTTATTCCATTCTTCTGGTGTTACATCATCAATACTCATAACTTACCTCCATATTAAATGTAATCAGTTAATATAAAAACAACACTAAAGAAAACAATTATTCCAAAAGCATACCAATATTCTGGCATGGTGTAAATAAAATGTTTTATGCGATCTTTGTCCACCTCATTGGCCTCCCTTTCTGTAACCAATCAAAAAATTTAAATTCATAATATTTGTTGTATGCTGTAACAGTGTCAGGATCTTTGAACTCGTCGGGCATACACTGGGGCGGGTCAACAAATCCTTTAATCTCAATGCTTTGCGGGGCTTTGCTAGTAAAGAACTTTAACTTATCCCAACTCTTATGGTTATGATTGAAGCGCTTTTCAAACTCTGTACTGAGGGCTTCAAAGTGTTCATACAACCATTCGTAATGCTCTTTACTTTGTCTAGCCCAGACTGTACTAGGATGATTGACATGAGCCGCAAGATAAAACTTATCATCATGTTTATCCATGACCCAGCGTTTAGCCTTACGGCCTGATTCAGTGCGACCTTCAACAAGATTACCGTCAAGGAAACGATGAGCAGTAGAAAGAATCTGTGCGGTTTCTAGCGGCATCTTTACGATATGCTGGTCACATAAACTTTCTGCGGCTTTCTTCGGACATTTACTTCGATAAAAGATATTCATAGTAAGTCCTCTACGCGCTCGCCTGTTTTTATCTCTTGTTCTGCTTCTGCTACTCGTTCGTAACACCATCTGTGGTAGTGCATGGCGTCCTCTTTGGGTCTGCCGTGTAATATAACCTCGTCTTCCTCGCTGTGTATACCACAGCCACAGTAATCACAATTCATATTTAATATCCTCTAACACATATTAACAAAGCTATTCATATGTACAGTTGCGATATGAATGTTACCATCCATACAATACTGATAAGCATCTGCTAGAGCGTGTGCCGCCTTCGCAACCAAGACCGCTTGCTCATCTCTGTTTATTCCTTCGCACGAAAATTTAATTTCATGCAAAAGTTTCATTTCTTTTTCGCCGTCTTGTTGTTCGTAAATACGAATGATTGAATCATGCCAAAGCATTTCAGTCGATATCATTAGGCCGTACTCCATTGTCTTTAATTTTCACTTCTTCATCACAGTCATCGCAATAAGCATCTGTATTACTATCAACCTGACTAACATCAAGTTTTTTTTCTAGGCTGTTCCAGTAAACATCGCCGCGCCATATTAAGTTTGTGCCGTTGCAGACCGAGCAGTTGTATCGGTAATAAGAATTACTCATATCTAGTCTCCATGATCCGACCAATGATAGTCGGCTTCATCTATATAATCTCGAACAAGATCAAACATATAATCCATGTTGACCCAGCTAGTGATGTCAACCCCATGAGATTTAACTGAAACAATTTCAACTAATTTCTCCTCGTCACCATGATTTACAAATTCTATTTGAACATCCGTTGTCATCCAATCACAATCAAGCTCTGCTTCCATGACCTGATTGCCATACATACTAGCTGTTCCCATTTCTTACCTCCTCATGTTTTATAAGAGTATCCATCACACTAATAGGGCTGGTATAACCTTCGGCAAAGCCCTGCATAAAACGAGTCAGGCTATCATCTTCACCTAACAAACGCTTATAGCGTCTATAGTATTTTAGATGGTCTGATTTTTGGTCACGAAAAAATTGTCTCCAGAATTGAAGTTCTTCTAACCTATTCATAATATTCTCCTAAGAATGTGTGTATCCATCACGCTCTATTGCTAACCACATACCATTCCATTGTACACAGACAGCACCATCGCCCCCAATAATATTTTGGACTGAGCGTCGAAACCTCAAATAACTTTTACCATCATTCCAATAAATCCATTTATAATGAAGAGATTTTTGTTGAGGTTTAGTTAGTCTCATAACAAACTCCTAAAATAAATACAACGCATATGTACTACACTTCTTTAGCTCACCGTTCAATCCAATATAGATTGGTAACGAGCTACCCATATTAATATCCATTTCTTTTTTAGTCTTAGCGACAAGATACTCAATACCTTCATCGGCTTTGAAATCTTTTAATCTTTTAACGTGTCGCCAAATAACCATACCGCCAGCGTTGTTTTTGTAGGGGGTTACATAATACATATCACTTTCCTCTATGGTTGTTGATCCATTCTTCAACGGTGTCGCTAGACTTTGCGGCATCGTCCCAGAATTTATGTATATCTTCCAAAGACCAATGGATCTGTTCTTGATGCAGACAATCCATAATAAAAGCACAATAATCCTCATCAGTCATTGCTGACCTGACTAGCCTTTTAGTATTTATCATTCTTTCTTTGTCTTGTTTTCGCATCACCAATCTCCTTTGCGAATTCGCCACAAAATATTTTCTATATCTTTGTCTTTGAGTTTTGCATACCGCTCCAAGTCCCGACGAAGCTGGGCATAATCAGTGTGCGGCAGGGTATAAAGATGTAGGATAACTAAATCATTAATAATTTCTTCCGTATTCATCATAATCATTCACCCATAAAAAAGCCCCTTGGAATCCTTTCCAAAGGGCTGGACAATACGACACAAGATTTAAGCGGCGGCTTGGAATACTGAGGAGTGGACAGTTTTCCTGACAACCTCTTGTCTTTTATGTCGCACTGAGGCAATGTTTATCTCCGAAGCTTTTCTAGCGGCAGGAGCATGAGTTGACCAATCAGTGAGAGTATTATACAGCGCCCACTTATTGTTGCCAAGCCTTGATTTGTATGTAGCCCATTCTCGCCAAAGATAATTTAAGACACTATTAAATCGCGGTAGCCCGTCAAAAATCTCTGACCAATTACTAGCACCCCCAGCAATCAAAGCCTTTACTTGATCTAAACACCCAGCGGCTTCAGCAAAAACAAACATAGCTTGCTGTTCATCGACAGTAGTATTACTCCACTTATGCCACGTTTCTCGTTCAGTCTCAAATACTTCTAAAGCTTTTACAATAAGTCTAGAGCCGCGATCAACGTCGAGGTTCTGAGTGTGTCGGCCCTTGAATACTGTAATCTCACCCGAAGTAAATACTTGAAGATTAAGACAAGCAAACTGGTGGGCGGCGACACTCATCATGAAGGGCCAAGAACTATCAAAAGATGTGATGCCCAATAAAACTAAAGAAGCATTGTCACCTTTTGGAGTCTCGTAAGTATGATTCGGTAAAGTATATTTTACAAACGTGCGACTACCGTTGTGGCTGGTTTGTATATCTTCTTTGATACCGTCAGTGTTTAAACCGCTCCGCATAATAATATCGCGTTGGGCCTGAATAAGTTTCTTTGGGGCGACAGGCTTATACTTAGGGCCATGCACTCCAAGTTCTTGCATAGTATCTGTACGAACTATCGCAACTTTAGATGAATGATGCCAGCCATCGTTGTCATCAAAATACATTAGAGGAACTGTTGATACTTCAAAGTTAGCATCATGATCGTCTGAAAAAGGCGAATCAGAAACAAGTGCTTTATTGAAAATAGATACTACGTTTTCCATGATAAACTCCAAGTTTAGTTTTACACCATCAAGTAATCGTAATGTACTTTTGAAACTTCAAAGCCATTAGACCACACTGAATTTTTTGTTGCAAGAAAATTACACCAAGTATCCCAAAGATTTTCAGTACCTATATTGTGACATATAGAAATGTACTTGTTTATCTTTTCATCTCTTTTATCTTGAGACTTCAAAGACTTTGGTAACTTTAAAATCTTTTCATCAATACCATACAGCCTAATATTATGAAGGTCAATACAACCTACTAAGCCTGCTGATAATTGACAAACAAAACCAGCCTTCACCATACCAAGACCGTCAACACGAAGAAAGATTTTCATAAGTGAATATGCTTTTTCGGTATCGGATTTACTTGAGTTTATAACTGCAAGATATTGATTGTGGATGAAGTCCTTACGTTTAGTTATATATTCATAGGCTCTCCGCTTGTTACCCCAAAGGAATTTAGAATTAATCCCATGTTGTTTTACATCTGCCATTTGATTTCCGACAGACACCCAAGGTTGCTGAATGCTCAAGACCACCATAGTAATTACATTAACTAGATTATCACTAGATTCTTTTGCGTAATCTTGGATCGCTTTTGCATGAATAGAATACATACTTACCTCTCAGCGTTGAAGTCAAGCGGCGAGAGCCGCCCCATAATTAAATCCAATTCTTTGCTAGACATTCGCGGCATAGCCTCACCAGCACTAAGTCTACCCTTTTGCCAATCGTCCATTTCCTCCAATGTGGTTGGCAGTTTTATTACTATAGGATAATCGTCAGAAAGACAAGCACTAAATATAAAATCAGTATGCGACATTCTTCACAGCCTCCTCATCGAATTTTTAATAAACAAAAATCACGCTTATCATTTATTTTATAAAAAGAATATCGGCCTTTGAGGTGGTCTGCGGCGGCGGCTTGAGTTTTCTGGGCGTCTTTTTTAGAAACAATAAACCATTGTCCGGGTTTCATACTTTCAAATTTATCTCTCCAAGTTGATCCTCTACCCCTAAAATTAAATGGCTGTGGCGCTTCTCCAGAATTTATAGTGTAATATTCGGGGGAAGGTGCTTTTGTATCTTCATACATAATATATCTCCAAGTGATGATGCGACAGGACAGCCCCGCCGCTTTTACGAAAGGATCTTTAAAGCCCTTTCACCTTGTTCAAGGGCTTTAAAGTCCTGAAGTATTTTCAACATAAAGACTCTGATATACTTCGTCACGGTTGGTATTCCAAGGAAGCCCTCGACAACTCATACAAATATTATCGTCGGCTTCGGCATCAAACAATAAATGTTTTTCAGATACTTTATTTTTACATTTGCCACACTCTTGAAACCAGCCAGTAGGATACTGACCCCAGAAACCACGACAATTAGACTTTCTAAATTTAATCATTTAACTATCTCCACATCTGATTCAGTTTCGATTACAACTCTCGCACCACAAGATAATATAGGTTTACCGTTGCCACTGTACCGTAAAACTGAAGGCCCATTGATGCTGACTTCGTGACAATAAGTATTTGATCTGCCTCGCTTTATAGTAATAACAGGCTCATCCGTACCATATTTTTTATTAGCACGAATCTTGTGCTGATTAACGTGGATATAAGTTTTCATAATACTATTTCCTTGTGATCGTCTATAACGTGAACCAACTCATAAACCCTATTGAAATTCAACCAGCCGATAACATCGTCATCAGCATCAGGAAAAACTTCTTTAGTTTTAAAGTTACCTTTGGAATCTAATACAGCAAGCTCCCACCGTCCTCGCTCACCCATGTGTTCCCTATTGCCGTAGCTGATAGGGTTTTGAACAGCCGATGCAAACAAGCCGTTAGAAAATTTATAAAGCCTTTGGATTCCTCCAAGGCGAGTATTTATTTCCATATCCCAACTCATTCTTCATCTCCCCAACAAGTGTCACAAAGATAAAAATTATTTGAATGCCCCATAATAACTTCACGTTGGCTAGGTGTTAAGTCAGGCCAAACATTCTGAACCAACTGATTATTATGGAAATAATTGCGGTAATCGTCAGAAAAAACCTCAATAGAATTAATCGTAGGACAAGCGTGGCACTTAGCACTAATGGTTAATAACATAATATTATTCCTCATCATCATTACAACAATTTTTAAGTTCAATTAATTTATCCATTGCTACAAACAATAGATGCTGATCGCCATCATCCATTAAATTATCAACAACTTGGTCGATGTTTCTCAACGCTATGTCAAGACGTTCAACAATAAAATCTATAACGTCTTGTCTGGACATTTCATCACCACTCATACGCTTTCCTCAGTTCAGAGATCTTTAAAGCCCTTTCATTCTTCAAGGGCTTTAAAGACTCTGGATTGTATAAATTAAATAGCAATAAGCACAACAGCAACGACAGTAAAGATATAACAGCCTGCAAGGATCATCAGGCGAGATTCTTTATATTTGGCTTCAGCGTGTGTCATCTTTATAGCTCCCTTAGCTCGGTAGGTTGAACGATAACTTTAAAGCCCAGCGACTTAATTAAAATTATTACATAAGGCGTCAAAGTTTTAGTGCCTGCAATCTCTGCAAAGTCGTGAGCTTTGGGACAAACGGGATAGATATGCTCTACCCCGTAGTTATTTTTAATCTTGACAGTAATACTATTCACTGATCTTCCTCCGCATATTTTCTATATCGCTCGACATGAGCTTTGAATTGCTCATCATCCATAAAGCCTGTGATAGTTAATATATCTACATTCTGATAACGTGGGCTATTTTGGATGCGCTCTAATTCTTTCCACTCGATTGTTTCGTAACGACTGCTCATAATATTTATCCTGTGTGAGAGAGGGATTGAAAGCCCCGCCGAAACGGGGCGATATAATATTTACTCGCTGTCAGGCTCTTCTGTGATGTACGCCATGATTACATCGAGCTTGGCATCTAGCGTAGCTAGTCGCTTGCTGTGATCTTCTGAGGCTTTCTCAAGCCTAAACACTCGACCAGTAATCTTTTCAAAGTGATCTTTGAAGTCACCGGCTGACATCTCCGATGGCTTTGGAGAAGCCTTAGTTTTAGCGGGTGTCGCTTTAGCCTTCGGCTTTTTCACCTGAATCATCTTGGTGAACTTGGCGGGAACTTTAGTTCCTTTCTTCCAAGTGTCGATATCACCCATGGTGATTGGAGTGTCTGAATGCTCTGCATTCCAACGTAACATTACAGCGGGGTAGACCTTTGAAAGTCCGTAGACTTCCTTTGGAGTCTCGCCCTTTAGTTCGGCAAAGTGACGCCCTACCATGTAGATTTGCTTGCCATTGGCATTTGCGGCAGGATCTGTGATTTCGATAGCTTGGTTGCTCATATGTATCTCCGTCAGGGCTTTGCCCCGTAAGTTGGTTTGAGCCAAGGCGGTCATCGCCAAGGCCATTCCAAGTTAAGCGAGGCGCTGAAAATTGTCAACGTCTTTCCCTGCGCATTATGCGGTTGTGAAAGAGTGTGTGACGCGATCACGGGTGCTTGCTTGAGATTCTTCGGAGAGTTAAATAATACCGTAGGTATTTTTTATTAAAGTTTTGAAATCTATAGAAATCTTTTTAGATTTCTAAAAATTTTTAAACTCTTTGGAGGTCTTCTAGTTTAGGAAACTAGAAAATCTCTGGCGGGGGGTTAAAAAATCTTTAGAGATTTTTTAAAATTCTTTGGAGGGTTCTGGAGATGGGGCAATAACTATTAAAAACTCTGGAGAGTTTTCAAGTGCGTAAGGCGTGGGCAGGTGTCCATGGGGGGGTGGGTGTATATATACTCAATGTCATACATTTCCAAAGACTTTGAGTGTCAACCAGTTTGTCGCCCAACTCCAAAGTCTTTAAAACGGGTAGCTAAATCTATATGTACCCGGTGGGCTACATAGTCTATTATATACATGAAAATGAATTTTGTCAAGACTTTTGCCAACTATTACCAAAAAACAATGTATATACTACTTGACAGTTTCTAATATCAGGTATATAATATATAGTTATGAATAAAGAATTAACTATAAAACAACAATCGTTTCTTGACAACCTTATGTCTTGTAACGGTGACGCAAAAAAAGCAGCAGAGCTTGCGGGGTATGCTGAAGGCTCATATACATCCGTAGTTAAAGCACTTAAAACAGAAATAATTGAACTAGCCGAGAGTATATTAGCTCAAAGCGCCCCTAAAGCCGCTCTAAAGCTCGTTGAGGTCATGGACAGTGAACAGCCCATACCCCAAGCTAACGTCCGTCTACAAGCCGCTCAGACGCTCCTAGACCGCGTAGGACTAGCTAAGACAGACAAACTAGATGTAAATGTACAAGGTTCAAATGGTCTTTTCATTTTACCAGCCAAACAAGAAGTAATTATTGAAGGCTCTTATGAAGAGGCGCAGTAGCAGTACTATTCCATTTGGCTATAAGCTAATGGAAGATGGAGAACACTTAGAAGAAATTGAGGTCGAATTAAAAGCCCTCAATAAAATTGTTCCGCTAGTAAAAAATAAAGTTTTATCTTTACGCGAAGGAGCAATGTGGATTGAATACGATACGGGTAGAAGTATTTCTCATACTGGCCTAAAAAAGATTGCAGATCGCTATGAATGATTGGGAGACTAACCCCGATGCGTATATGCGAAACGACAACGGGGATTTTATACTCAAAAAGGATGGAACACCTCGTAAAAAAACTGGCAGACCCAAAGGTTCGTCAGGTCGAGGCTACAACTACCACTCCCAAACCAAGGCCAAAATTGAAGCAAGAAAAACTGTACGAAAGAAAGAAAAACGATTAGCGCAGGTACGCACCAAACTAGAAAACTACAAAAGGTCGCTTGACACTTCTAAGAGTACCTTAAAAAAATTAGAAGGAACTGAGGCAAAAGCCGAGGGTAAAATAACAACAGAAACGGCTAATTTGCCCAAGGCGTTAAGGACTGTCGCAGAAGAGAATGTCATCTTTAGGCCCAACGACGGCCCACAAACTGACTTTCTTGCCGCTTCTGAGACTGATGTTTTGTATGGTGGTGCGGCTGGTGGAGGCAAGAGCTATGCGATGTTGGTTGATCCTCTTCGCTTTGCTCATCGGGCCGCGCATAGGGCTTTAATCCTGCGGCGTTCTATGCCAGAGTTACGCGAACTCATAGACAAATCTCGTGAACTCTACCCGAAAGCCTTTCCCGGTTGTAAGTACAAAGAAGTAGAAAAGCTCTGGAACTTTCCGTCAGGAGCTAAAATAGAATTTGGATTCTTGGAAAGAGATGCAGATGTTTATCGCTACCAAGGACAAGCGTATAGTTGGATTGGGTTTGATGAGATTACGCACCAAGCTACAGAGTTTTCTTGGAATTACTTGGCTTCACGATTGCGTACAACAGATCCAGAGATTATACCTTATATGCGGTGTACCGCTAACCCCGGTGGTGTTGGAGCGCATTGGGTAAAGAAAAGATATATTGATCCTTCACCGCCCTACGAAAGTTTTAAGGGCGCAGACGGATTAACAAGAAAGTTTATACCGGCTAGGTTGGACGATAATCCATACTTAGCCAATGATGGTCGATACGAACAAATGCTGAAGGCGTTGCCACCTACGCAACGCAGACAGCTACTAGAAGGTGATTGGGAGGTTGCAGAAGGTGCGGCCTTCACAGAGTTTGATAGAAACCTTCATGTTATTGCACCTTTTGAAATCCCAATGCACTGGGAAAGAATTAAGGGCATTGACTATGGATATGCTTCAGAATCAGCTTGTGTCTGGGGAGCCGTAGACAAAGACGATGGCACACTAATAATTTATAGAGAATTGTATCGTAAAGGTCTACTAGGCACTGACCTAGCTCACATAATATCTGAAATGGAGCTAAATGATCCAATGAGCGTTCCGGGCGTATTAGATACAGCGTGTTGGAACAGAACAGGGCAAACAGGCCCAACAGTCGGAGAAACACTAGTTAAGGCTGGTCATAAACTCCGAAGAGCAGATAAAAACAGGGTTGCAGGAAAAATTCAAATCCATGAATACTTGAAGACTCAGCAAAGCGGAAGGCCCAAAATACAAATATTTAATACTTGTCCTAACCTGATACGCGAACTTCAAAGTATTCCTCTGGATAAAAGTAACCCTGAAGATGTTGATACTCATGCGCCTGATCATGCGTATGATGCTTTAAGGTATTTGATCATGGCTAGACCAAGAGTAAATGATACTTATAGCCAAATTCGTCAGTTTCATAGAGAAACTGTATTTCAACCAGCAGACGGAACATTTGGATATTAATGAACAAAAAAGTTTGGCGACCGTTAAATACATACGGTATTTATTTTTTAGGAATTACGGTTGGGTGGACAATGATATATGCTCTCGTTAGCCTAACAACAATAGGATAATCATGTCAGAATTTGAAAACACTCTTGTAGAAAATGCCGATAACCTTTATTTTGAAAAAACTGAAGGCGAAGACGGCTTAGAGCTTAATGCTGATTCACAGATTAAATCTAATTTGGCTGGGCTTATTGAGGCCCGTTACATTGAAGCAGAGCTTGCAAGAGATGCTGATGAAAATCGTTGGATTACTGCCTATCATAACTTTCGTGGCCTATATCCTAAAAACGTAAGATTCCGCGAAAACGAAAAATCTCGTGTATTTATTAAGGTTACAAAGACTAAGGTGCTTGCAGCCTTTGGTCAGCTTGTAGACGTTATCTTTGGAACAGGAAAGTTTCCGATTGGTGTATTACCTACGGTGCTACCTGAAGGTGTTTCTGAATATATGCACCTTAGTTCTCAGCCGACTGCTGGAATTGAAACTGCTGAAGCGCCAACACCTCCAGAAAAACCTAAAGAAGAAAGCGGTATTGGTTATAAAGGGGATGGTCGTGTATTAAAGCCCGGAGCTACGCTTAACTCTGGTAAAGGTATTTTTGAAGATTTAGAAGCTGCCGAAGAACTAACATTTGAAGAAGGCCCGTCGCCCATTCCTGAAATGCTTGAAATTTCTCCTGCTAAAGAAGCAGCCAGAAATATGGAAAAGTTAATTCACGATCAGATTGATGAATCTAATGGTTCTACTGAACTTCGCAATGCTATGTTTGAATCTACTCTTTTTGGCACAGGTATTGTAAAAGGGCCATTTAATTATAACAAGACTTTGCATCGTTGGAGTGATGAAGACGGAGAACGGGTTTATGATCCAATTTTTGTTAGAGTTCCTCGTATTGAGTTTGTTAGCGTCTGGGACTTTTTTCCTGATCCTAATGCTACTTCCATTGATGAGTGTGAATACATTGTTCATCGACACAAGTTAAATAAATCTCAGCTTAGGGCATTGCGTAAAATGCCATACTTTAACGAAGATGCTATTCGTGATTGTATGATGCTTGGCCCAAATTATGTTGAAAAAGACTATGAGTTTGAGCTAAAAGACGATCAAAGAATGTCTGATATGGGTTCAAGTCGCTTTGAAGTCTTAGAGTATTGGGGCTTAATGGACGCAGAATACGCCAAAGAAATTGGCATGGAGCTTCCTGAAGGGGTAGATACACTTGATGAAATACAGATTAATGCTTGGATTTGTAATGGCCTTGTACTCAGGGCTGTTGTTAATCCCTTTACGCCATACCGTATTCCATACAATGCCTTTCCATACGAAAGAAACCCATATAGTTTCTTTGGTATAGGCGTTGCCGAAAACATGAACGACAGTCAGCAGATTATGAATGGTCATGCACGAATGGCTATTGATAATCTGGCGTTAAGTGGTTCATTGGTTTTTGACGTAGACGAGACTATGCTTGTGGGTGGTCAAAGCATGGAAGTTTATCCCGGCAAAGTCTTTAGGCGTCAGTCTGGTATGCCCGGACAAGCAATACACGGGCTTAAGTTTCCGAACACATCTCAAGAAAATATGATGATGTTCGATAAATTCCGACAGCTTGCAGACGAGCAAACAGGTATTCCTAGCTATTCTCATGGTCAAACAGGCGTACAGAGCATGACTCGTACTGCATCTGGTATGTCAATGCTGCTTGGTGCTGCATCGCTTAACATTAAAACAGTTGTAAAGAACTTAGATGACTTTTTGTTAAAGCCTTTAGGCAAAGCATACTTCCAATGGAATATGCAATTCTTTGATGGTAAGTTAAAGACTGAAGGTGATCTAGAAATAAAAGCATTAGGTACAAACAGCTTGATGCAAAAAGAAGTGCGAAGTCAACGATTGACTATGTTTCTTCAAACTGCTCAAAATCCTGCTATTGCTCCGTTTGTTAAAATGTCAAAGCTTATTAGTGAACTAGCATATAGCTTGGATCTTGATCCTGATGAAATACTAAATGATCCCGAAGAAGCAGCACTAGCTGCACAGATTATAGGAATGCAAAACAATGCTGGACAAGGAAGTGGCGAACAGGCTGGCCCCGCTGGTGAACAACCCGGAGCTATGGGGGCCGTTGAAGGAACACCTGAACAACCTGCGGATGTTGGAGTTACAGGCACTGGCGGTGGCAACATCGGAACAGGAAATGTTCCGCAAGCAGGGGAAGGCGAGTTCTCTGGCTAACTTGCTAACACTTCAAGAACAAGTAAATCAAAGACGAAAGGAAAAAGACGATGGCTAAAAAATTTCCAGATCTAACAGGCGACGGTGAAGTAACCTATGCAGATGTATTAGAAGGTCGTGGAGCTTTTGCTGAAGGGTCTTTGCTATCTTCTTTAGAAATGAGCCTTGAAGAAATAGACGATGAAGCAATTGTAAAATTAACAGGAAAAGACCCTAGCCCAGAAAGTAGAAAAGAAGCTTCAGAAATTTTAAAGTTTATGTCAGAAGCTGGAGAAGCTATTCTTGAATTAAACTCATCAAAAAAACCTACTACCCGAAAAGGAATTGCAGAATATAATAAAAAACAAAAAGAACTAACTAAAAAAGTTGATAAACTAAAAAAAGACTTAGGTTCGCAATTTAATTTTTTTAAATATCAAATTTTAAGAGATGCTGGAAGAGTAGAAAAAAATGAAGGCGGTGAAGTTGATAACTACATTGAACTTTTTGAACAAATGCAAATGTCTTTAGAGAAGGCAAAATCTGAAGAAGAAGAAAATATAATTCGTCAAAGATTTGAACAATCTACTAAAGGTTTTGATCAAAACATTATTATGCAAGCCTATAAAAAAATGGACGCTATGCGCGAACAAATGTTTGAAGGTGGATCTTTAATGGTTCCTCCAGAGCGTGAAGCATATGGTAAAGGTGGTGCAATCTTAGACCTTGTAGCGGCTCTTACAGGCAAACAAACCAAAGTCGCTAAGAAAAAGATGGTCGATGAAGAAAAGGCTCTTCAAGACCTATCTAAAATGATTGAAGACAACCCAAGGGTATTAGACGAACTTTCAGACGAAGATTATGAAATGGTCGTTTCAAAACTTCCACAGCGCCAAGCCGCAAAGTTAGGCATGGGCGAAGAGCCTTTAACTGATATGGTTGAAATGGCTCGTGGTATGGAGCCAGCAGAAGTAGCTAAAAATCTTGAAATGTTTAATGACATTGACGAAATTTTTGAATATACCGATACCCTTGATGCTAAAGGCGCTCGACAGTTTATGCAAAATCTTTCGGACGAAGATCTTGAAATCTTTGGTGCAGATCTTCCAGATGTAGGCGCAACGCTAGGCCCAAGAGAATTAAAAGCTGAAGGTGGCGAAATTCCAGAAGATACATACAACAATCTTAGCCCAGAAGATAAAATGGAACAAGCCGAAGATATGCTTCCTGACGAAGAAATGGAAGAAGAGTATGTAGACTTTGTAGCCTCAGAAATTTTAGATCAAGAAGAACAAGATTATTTATTTAAGGCTTTGGATGACGATCCTCGGCTTGAAGAAATTTTAGATAAAGTAATTTTAAATGCAACAGAATTTGCTGGTTCTGGGGAAGTTGAAGGCCCCGGTACTGGTATATCAGATTCGATACCCGCAAGGTTATCGGATGGTGAATTTGTTTTCACCAAAAAGGCGACCGACCAACTAGGCGCAGACAATCTCCAAGTTATGATGGATGATGCAGAACGTGCTTACGATGGCGGTCTTATGGCTATGGCAGAAGGCGGTATGCCTGTTGATGATCGTTATAGTAATCAACAACAAGACGAAGATCAAGAGGAAAAAGTAGAAGATCAAATGCTCTACGCAAGCCGAATGCCTAGTCTTATGAACCGATAAGGCTACCTAGAAAATCTAGCCCCTTATCATTTTATAACCTTGAGGCCACCTTGTAGTATCAAGACCCTGTATTAAATAGCGCATTAATACAGCCACCTTGAAAGACAACAAGCCCCATAAAGGAGAGTGACAATGAGTGAAGAACCGCAAGCGAATCCGTACAATCAAAAAAAGGCTTGGCATGAGCCTGATGGCCCACCAAGACAAAGTGCAGATTCATTGTTTTTTGAAGAAGAACAAGAGGCTACTTCCGAAGAAGATGGAACCCCTCAAAAACAAACTTCTTCTCGTACCAATTATAAAAAGAGATATGACGATCTAAAAAAACATTATGATCAAAAGATTTCTGAATTTAAACAACGTGAACAAGAACTAGAGGCTGTGGCCCAAGCGAATCGTCCTCGCTATCAGCCACCTAAAAGCATCGAAGATCTTGAACGTTTTAAATCAGATTATCCTGATCTATATGATACTGTCGAAACAGTAGCTCATATGCGAAGCGAAGAGCAAATGAATGCCCTTCAAAAAAAGCTTGCGGCTATTGAACAACGCGAAGCAGAAATGTCTAAGCGCGATGCCGAAGTTAAGTTGCGAGAGCGACACCCTGATTTTGAAGATATTAGGGGTGATGACAGGTTTCATGAATGGGCTAAAGAACAACCTGAAGAAATTCAACGTTGGATTTATAAAAACCCAGATAATGTTATGTTAGCAAGTCGTGCCATCGACCTTTATAAGATGGAAAACAACATTGCAATTAAATCTTCTACTCGTAGATCACAGCCTTCAAAGTCCAATGCGGCTGATATGGTATCAACAAAGACTACCGGCGTTGAACCAAAGTCAGCCAAAATATGGACGCAACGGGAAATTGCTGCCCTGTCCTTGGATGACTATGACAAATACGAACAAGAAATTGATCTAGCCATCCGCGAGGGACGAGTAGCAAGATAATAACTTGTCTTTTAGGAGTAAATTAAAATGGCTTATAACGTAAGTGATCAATATTTTGAGCCAGCAACTGATACCAATGCAAACTTTGCAAACTCAGTTTCTGGTCAAGCTAACTCATTCTTCCTTCCTGCTGTCTATTCAAAGAAGGTTCTTAACTTCTTCCGAAAGTCATCAGTATGTGAAGCCGTAACCAACACTGACTATGCTGGCGAAATTGCGGCATTTGGTGATAGCGTAAATATCATCAAAGAGCCGGTAATTACCGTCTATCAGTACGAGCGTGGTGCAGACGTAACGTCTACCAAACTGACCGACCAAGAGCTTACTCTTGTTGTTGATCGTGCAAACGCATTTAAGTTCATTGTCGATGACATTGAAACCAAAATGTCGCACGTAAACTTCAAAGAAGTAGCATCTTCTTCAGCGGCTTATGCGTTGCGTGATGCTTTTGATGAGGGCGTGTTTGCTATTATGCAAGCTGGTCTTTCTTCATCTTCACCTGACCACACGCTTGGTGCTGACTCAGCTACCGATTTGGGTGCTGGTGTATATGATGGCGCTGGTGCTATCGACGTAGGCATTTCTGGCGAAACCGATCCTTTGGACGTTCTTGCTCGTATGGCTCGTTTGCTGGATGACCAAAACGTACCCGAAGAGGGTCGCTGGGTTGTAGCATCTCCTGACTTCTATGAGCAACTCTCTCAGAGCGGTTCTAAGCTGTTGTCAGTAGACTACAACGCAGGCCAAGGCTCTATTCGCAACGGTTTGGTAAGTTCTGGCAAGTTGCGTGGATTCTCCATGTACAAGTCAAACAATATGCCTGCTACGTCTAACGCAACTGGCTTTATGCTAGCTGGTCATATGAGTGCTGTTGCAACTGCACAATCCATCACTAGCACAGAGGTCATTCGTGATCCTTCTAGCTTTGGTGACATTGTTCGCGGTCTGCACGTTTGGGGTGCTAAAGTTCTGCGCCCTGAAGCACTGATCGGTGCTTACTACAACATCGACTAAGATGCTGGGATGGGAGGGTGAAATACCCCTCCCGTTTTTAAAGGACTAAAGTATGCCATTAATTTCAACTCCTAACAAGCCAATTAGCATGAAGTTGACTGAAAACAAAAGAGGGCGTTACCGTAGTGTAGACCACAAAAAGTATTCAGATAACTACGACAAAATATTTGGCAAGAAAGATAAGGAAGAAAAAAATGAAAGATAAAAAGCGAGTAGACTACATGATAGGCGGTAAAACACGTTCTATGTATATGGGCGGTGGATATGGTTCAAAGCGAAACATGATGTCTAAAGGCGGTATGGCCCATGACTATAATAATATTATGGAAATGGAAGCCAAGCAAATGTCTCCAGACCATAACGAGTCAATGAAGCAAAAATGAAAGTAAAGGCCCCCGAAGG
>Ga0208645_1000536_pt1 | contig 40022 bp, 36 predicted proteins | sample VirMetDEL_Sep_01_FD_184519 | JGI IMG/M metagenome (GOLD analysis project Ga0208645, IMG submission 184519) | Aqueous microbial communities from the Delaware River and Bay under freshwater to marine salinity gradient to study organic matter... | ecosystem: Environmental > Aquatic > Marine >... | reverse complement strand
GCCGCCCGGATGGTTTGCAGAGCAGCTCACAGCGGCCATAATGCCCAGCTCGAACAGCGTCTAGAACAAGGATCGAACGTGAGCCAAGCCCTGATTGCCGCATTGCAGAACCCGGCCCTGTATCCGCACCCTGTGGATGGGTTTCAGGTCATTGAGACCCACATTTCCTGGGTTTTGCTCACTGGCCCCTACGCCTACAAGATCAAAAAACCGGTCAACTTCGGTTTTCTCGATTTCACCGAACTCGACGCTCGTCGTCACTTCTGCGAAGAAGAGCTGCGCCTCAACCAGCGTTTGACCGAGGATTTGTATCTGGAAGTGTTGCCGATCAGTGGCAGTGAAGACGCTCCCAGTTTCGACGGCAGCACGCCGGCCATCGAGTATGTGCTGAAAATGCGTCAATTCCCGCAGGAGCAATTGCTCAGCGCCATTCAGGCACGCGGCGAATTGAACGACGCCCATATCGACGCACTGGCCGAGCAGATCGCCACTTTCCACCTGAACGCGCCGAAGGTACCGCAGGAGCATCCACTGGGTAGTGCTGAAGCAGTGATGGCCCCGGTTCAACAGAACTTCGAGCAGATTCGCCCGATGCTCAGCGAGGCGGCAGACCTGCAGCAACTCGATGCCCTCGAAGCCTGGGCCCAGTCCAGCTACGAACGCCTGCAGCCACTGCTGAGCGAACGCAAGACGCAGGGCTTCATCCGCGAATGTCATGGCGACATTCACCTGGGCAACGCCGCTCAGATCGACGGTCAGGTGGTGCTGTTCGACTGCATCGAATTCAACGAACCCTTCCGCTTCACCGACGTCACTGCGGATATCGCCTTCCTGGCCATGGACCTCGAAGACCGTGGTCTCAAGTGCCTGGCTCGGCGCTTTATCAGTGGCTGGCTGGAGCGTACCGGCGACTATGCCGCCCTACACCTGCTGAACTTCTACAAGGCCTACCGCGCCATGGTTCGCGGTAAGGTCGCACTGTTCCGCCTCGGCCAGGAAGAAAGCTCGGTGCAGCGCGCGGTCATCCTGCGCCAATATCGCGGCTATGCCGCGCTGGCGGAGAGCTACAGCGCCATTCCGTCGCCCTTCCTGGCCATCACCCATGGCGTGTCTGCAGTCGGAAAGAGTCATGTCGCCATGCGCCTGGTGGAAGCGCTAGGCACCATTCGCTTGCGCTCCGACATAGAGCGCAAGCGCCTGTTCGGCGAGCAGAGTGCCGAGGCCAAGGATCAGTTGGCCGCCGGCATCTACAGCAGCGACGCCAGCCAAGCCACCTACCAGCGCCTGCACCAAATGGCGCGCCAGACGCTGCAGGCCGGCTTCCCCGTAGTGATCGACGCGACCTACCTCAAGGCAGCGCAGCGCCAGGCCGCCAGTGAAGTCGCCGAAGAGACCGGCGTGCCCTTGCTGATTCTCGACTGCCATGCGCCGGAAGCGGTAATCGCCAGTTGGCTGGAACAGCGTCAGAACGAAGGCAAGGACCCATCCGATGCGACGCTGGACGTGATTCAGGCCCAACAGGCCAACCGTGAACCGCTGGACGACGAGGAGCAGAGCCACAGCAAGCGCGTCGACACACATGACAGCGCCAGCCTGGATAGCCTGGTGGAGCGCATTCGCCAGCGCCTGCCAGGGATCTGAGCAGCGCCGCAGCCCCGATCGCAAGTTGGCCTCACCCTGCCGGGCAAACCCTGGCAGGGCTTCTATACTGCCGGTGAGACCACCACCGGTATCTGCCATGAGCCAGCCACGCCAGCTTGATCATCCGCTCTACCACCTCCTGCACAACGACGACGTCAAGGGTTTCAACGCGCAGAAACCCAAGGGCGTCGAAGTCGATCTGTCCGGCGGCGACTTTCGCGGGCTCGACCTACGCAGCATGGACACCGACGCAGTCAACTTCACCGATGCCTACTTCCGCGGTGCAGACCTGCGCGGCCTGGACTTCCGCAATGCCAGGATCGAAGGCGCCAGCCTTGCCCATGCGCAGATTTCCGGCGCCTATTTCCCCGTCGAACTGACCGCAGACGAGATTCTCATGTCGGTGAATTTCGGCACTCGCCTGCGCTATCGAACCAAGTAACGAGTCAGGAACAAGCGCAAGGAGCACCCAAGCAATTGGCCACTACACTTCCTGGCAGGCATGCCTACGTGAACCGTTTCCCCGCACGCATGGAGGCCCGATGAACGACGAACTGCAACACCTGAAGAACCTGGGCAAGACCTCGGCCCAGTGGCTGCACGCCGTGGGCATCCACAGCGCCAACGATCTGCGTCGCTACGGCGCCGTGGGCGCCTATCGCGCGGTCAGAGCGCGTGGTTTTCGCGCATCCAAGGTGCTGCTTTACGCCATAGAAGGCGCGCTGCTCGATGTGCACTGGAGTGAGTTGCCACCGGCGCACAAGGCAGAACTCAACGGCAAGCTGGACGAAGCCCAAGGCCACAACAAGAGCTAGCTCACAACACCAGCGCAAGGTGATTTACTCGAAGGGCCGCGCAGCCTATTGTTTCAGGGACCTTCGTGCGGTCAGCCAGCACAGCCAGTTCAAGGAATTACGGTTATGTATTTACTCGGGGAGCAACCGGCCTACGCCGATCAGCTGATCAATCGCCTGCAGAGTATCCCCACTCAGTTGCTGGATGGACTGCAACCCGCGGGAGAGCCGCTGCGCCTGGAACGCGTCGATGATCTGGCCCAGGTGCTGCCTGGCAACCAACTGTTCATCATCGAGAACGGCCTGCTGCATGCGATCGTCGATGAACGCCCGTTGTTCTACCTGCAGGAAGGTGATCTGGTCGGCCTGCGTCAGGGTATCGATCTGCCCTCCTGCCGCTACAGCAGCGAAGAGCCTATCAGCCTGATTCCCTACTCGCGCAGCGAAGTGTTCCAACACATCTACGCCAACGAGCAGCGCCAGGAACAGTTCATTCATTACCTGATCGGCCATACCGCCCTGCTTTCCGATGCGCTGGCACGCCTCAAGCAGCCGGAAATTCGCCCGGCAACCGGCTTCCAGCACTTCGTCGCCGGCGAGGAGCTGATCCACCAGGGCGATGAAGCCGACCACGTATTCATCATCATCGAGGGCCACGCCGAAGCCTACGTCGACGGCCAAAAGGTCGGTGACGTACAGAAGGACGAAATCTTCGGCGCCATGGCGGTGTTCACGCGCGAAAAGCGCAGCGCCACGGTAGTCGCCAGCGAACCCTGCACGGTCATGGTAATTCCCAAGGAGCAGTTCCTCAGCCTGATGCAGAGCAATCCGCGTATCGCTCACAGCCTGATCGAAAGCATGGCACGACGCATCGACTTGCTGAACAAGGAAGTCACCCAGCTGCGCCTACCAGGTGAATCCTGAGCCTCCGTCCTGCCCGAACGAACCCCGGCCACTGCCGGGGTTCTGCATTTCTGAGCCCGGGGAAATCTTTCTGAGAAAAATTCTCAAAAGGGTGTTGACTATGTAATGAGAATTGTTATTATTAACCCAACTGGTCGCGAGATCAGCCGATAAGCTAAAGAGACCATTCAGTCGGACTCTTCAGATTATCTCCTCATCAGGCTAATCACGGTTATTGACCCGGCTCTTGCCGGGTCTTTTTTGCCCGCGATTTCTCAGTACAGCTCCATCGGACCTCATGCCGCAGCACCATGAATGTCCTCCCGGATAAACGCCTACATCTGTTCGGTGGTTATTAGTCGTCGACCTGCGCCAGCCAGTCCGGCAGGTTGAAGTGCAGGCTGATCCGTGTAATCAGCCCATTGTGGATTTCGAAGAAGGCGCCCACGCGCATCTCGTAACGCTGCCCGCAGGCCTCCGGCAGGCCGTCGTCAGTCGCCAGGTATTCGCCGCTGACGCGGTACTCGCAGGCCGCGTGTCGCCCCTGTGGCTCGACCAGGATCACCAGCGAATCGATAGCCTCACGATAGCAATGCAGCTGCCGCTCGAGAAAAGCGGCAAAGGCATCGCGCCCGTGCTCGGCGAACCCCTGATTGGGCTCCAGAATCAGCTCGTCACCGACCTGCGCCACGCAGGCGCGGATATCCCGATCATTGAGGGCATTGAAATAACCTTGCAGCAGGTCGCGAACGTCAGTGGACATAGGGCAGGCTCCAGAGCGGCAAAGCGCCGAGGATACCTCGCAGCCTGCGTGCGAAAGGCGGCTAGGGTCGCAGTTTGGCGCAGTGATCCTGCTCCGGTTGCGCAGCGGTGAACCAGACGTAGTCCGCCATGGACGCGTCCACCGCACGGCCGACCTCGGCCAGTATCAACACCACACTGCCGTCCTGCGCGCCAAGGTCGGTGAGGTGCAGCGGCACACCGAGGTCCTTACGCACGTGGAAGGCGCCGGCCAGCAGCAGGCTTGGCTGCGGTGCTGCCAGCAACACCTCGGCCATGCGCCGGTCACGTTGCTGCTGCACGGCGAGCATCGCCGGCATCTGGCTGTCCGGCAGCAGGCCGCAGTGCGACTCGCGAATATCCGCCAGCAGGCGCGCCTGCACCTCGGCTGCGCTGGAGCGCTCGCCCTGCAAAGTCGGGCGCTGACGGTAGATCTGCATGATCTCGGCGCGGTCCAGATTGGCCGCGAGCAAGGGATAAGGCTGACGCAACTGATGTAGCACCAGCGGCCCGTACAGCGACCAGTCCCAACCCGGCTGCCAGGCCAAAGCGTCGAACGGATCAGCGGACGGCTGCCCTGCTCGCGCAGCTACCTGGGCATGAGCGACCCTGCTCTGCTGCTCGGGGTTGAGCATCTCCATCAGCACGCTGCCTTGCGGGCGCTGCCAGGATAGCTCGCGTGACAACCAGAGCTGCACAGCATGGTGATCGGGGTTGTCGTGCTGCTCGCCGACCAGCACCCGCTCGGCCGGCGCCAAGCGACTCAGCAATTGCCCAGGGCTGATGGTCTGCCCGCTGGCCAGATCGACGATGCGGCCCAGGTCGGCATGTTCGCGGCCCAGCGGAGCGAGCGGTGCCGGAGGCGGCAGCGCATCTCGACTCTGGCAGGCGGCCAGCAACATCAGACAGCTCAACAGAACGACTCGCATCGAAGGCTCCAGGATTCAACGCGCGACGATCAGCGGATGGCCGCGCTCGGGATGAGTCTGCACCAGCACTTCCAGACCGAACACGGCCTGCAGGGGCTCGGCACGCAACACTTCGGCAGGCGTACCTAGCGCATGCGCCCTGCCCTGCTCCAGCAACAGCAAGCGATCACAGTAGCGCGCGGCCAGGTTGAGGTCATGAAGAATCACCAGTACCGCCGCGCCGGACTCAGCCAGGTGACGCACAGCCTGCAGGCAGGTGTGCTGATGCAAGGGGTCGAGCATCGAGGTCGGCTCATCGAGCAGCAGGATCTGCCCGTCGCCCCCCGGCCACAGCTGCGCCAGCACCCGCGCCAGGTGCACACGCTGGCGCTCGCCGCCGGACAATTCAAGGTAGCTGCGCCCGGTCAGATGAGCGGCGTCAGCCGCGTGCAGTGCCTCCTGGACGATCTGCGCATCGCGCACGCGGCCGCTGTCGTGAGGCAGGCGGCCCATGGCAACCACCTCTTCGACGCGGAAAGCGAAATTCAGGCTCGAACTCTGCGGCAGTACGGCCAGGCGTCTGGCACGCTCCGGCCCCGACCAGTCATCGAGCGCACGCTGATCCAGCGTCACCTGCCCGGTGCTGGCCGGCAGCTCGCCGGTCAGCGCCGCCAGCAAGGTGCTCTTGCCTGCACCGTTGGGCCCCAGCACGCCCAGCACCTCACCAGGGCGCAACTGCAGATCGATGCCACTGAGCACCACGCAGGAGCCGCGGCGGACTTCCAGCCGTTCAACCCGCAACATCAGCTTCGCCCCCGTACCAGCAGATAGATAAAGAAAGGCGCACCGATCAACGCGGTGACGATACCGATCGGCAATTCGGCAGGCGCCAGTGCCAGGCGCGCGACCAGATCAGCCAGTAGCAGCAGACTGGCGCCGGCCAGTGCAGATGCAGGCAACAGCAGGCGATGATCAGGGCCTACCAGCAAGCGCATCAGATGCGGGACCACTAGACCAATGAAACCAATCAGGCCAGCGGCAGCCACCGCAGCGCCAACGCCCAATGCCGTGCAAAACACCAACTCACGTTTGAGGCGCTCTACATCGAAACCGAGGTGGCGCGCCTCCGACTCACCCAGCAGCAGCGCGTTCAGCGCCCGCGCCCGTCGCGGCAGCCACAGCGCCACGGCCAGCGTCGCCAGCAACAACGGCCAGAGCCGCGCATAACTGGCACCGTTGAGGCTGCCCAGGTTCCAGAACGTCAGCGTGCGCAGGGTGGCATCGTCCGCCAGGTAGGTGAACAGGCCAATGACCGCTCCGGCGAGTGCGGTCAAGGCAATGCCTGCCAGCAACATGGTCGCCACATTGGTCTGCCCGTCACGCCGGCCCAGGCGGTAGACCAGCGCCGTCACCAGCAAGCCACCGACGAAGGCGCAAGCCGACAGCAGATAGGGCGCGAAGGCTTCGGGCAAACCGCCAAACGCAGCGCCGCCGACGATGGCCACCGCAGCGCCCAGCGCGGCGCCGCTGGAAACGCCGACCAGGCCAGGGTCAGCCAGTGGGTTGCGAAACAGCCCCTGCATCGCCACACCACAGAGCGCCAGCACCATGCCCACGGCGAGCCCGAGCAGCGTGCGCGGCATACGGATCTGCGCCAGGATCAGTTCCGCCTGCTGTACCGCGGCGTCTGCCGCCAGCGGCAAACCGAGCAGGCGCAACGCTGCACGCAAGGTATCGCCCAGCGGCAGGCTGACCGGCCCGAGCGCCAGCGAGAGCCACAGTACGAGCACGAGCAGCAGGCCCAGTGCGATGAACAATGGGCGCGTCGAAAAAGGTGAGGTCATGGCTCGCGCTTGGCTTCGGCTGTCAGGGATTGGCTGGCAGGATAAAAGCCTGCGGCGAGCATCGCCAGCCCATCCGGTACGCGCGGTCCAAGGCCGCCAACCAGCAGCGTCGGGTCGAGCGCCAGTAAACGCCCTTCGCGCGCGGCACGCGTAGCGGCCAGGGCCGGATTCTGCTGCAGCAGGGCTTGCCTGGCCGCCTCGCCATCCAGGGTGCGGTCAGCCACCACCACGACCTGCGGGTCGAGCGCCAGCAGCGCTTCGCTGGACAATGCCTTGTAGCCAGCGTGGCTGGCCAGGTTGCGCCCGCCGGCACGACGGATCAACCAGTCGGCTGCGGTATCGACACCGCCCACCAGCGGGCTACCACCGGCATGCCCGAGCAACAGCAACACACCGGGCGCCTCCTGGCTGCGCTGAGCCTGCTCGACCCACTGCTGCTGGGTCTGCAAGCGCGCCTGATAATCAAGGAAGGCGCGCTGTGCGGCTGCCTCATCTCCGAGCAGTTGGCCCAGGCGCTGCAAGTTGGCCTGCAGGCTGTCCAACTCCGCCCGTGCAGTCAGGCGCTCGATACGCACACCCGCCGCTGCCAGTTGCTCGAGCACCGGTGGCGGACCCATCTCCTCGCTGCCGAGCAGCAGGTCCGGATGCAGAGCAAGAATGCCCTCGGCCGCCAGTTGACGCTGATAACCGACGCTGGGCAGCTTGATCAACGACGCAGGATGACGGCTGGTGGTATCGACGCCCACCAGCTTGCCCTCACCACCGAGCACCACCACCCACTCGCTCAGCGCACCACCGGCACTCACCCAGCGCTGCGGCAGCGGCTCGGTGGCCAACACCAGATTAGGAAACAGCAGGACGGCCGCCAGGCCGCCCAGGATATTCGCAAGACGCATGGTCTCGACTCCTCAAACGCGACATCGACCGGCCCCGCAGGGGGCCGACACAGATCAGACCAGCACAGGCAGTGACTCGGCCAGCTCACGCCAGTCATCGCGCTCGGCCATACCGGGTTTGCGCGCACCGAACAGCTGGACGACCAATTCGCCGTCGGCATCGAAAGCCTCCAGGCTGGTGATCACACCGTCGATGCTGGGTTTGCGCACGCGCCACAACTCGACCACACCACGTGTCTGCAGGTGCAGGTTGAAGTCGGGATCGAGCACGTTGAACCAGCTGTCCATCCAGCGCAGGTTGTTCACCGGGCCAGTGTGAATCTGGATGCAATGGCGGTTGCCGACGAACACCATGATCGGCATTTCACGAGCAGCGGCCTGCTCCATCAGCACCGTCAGCTCGGAGACTGCCAACGGCTGCGCCCACCGCTCACCCGCCAGACGCAGCGCCTGGGTACGCGCGACCTCATGCTTCTTCAGCAAGGCGAAGAAATGGTGGGTGTCCTGCAGCGTCGACCAGCCCTCACGCAGCGCCTGGCTGTCGATATCGGTGTCGGCCTTGCGCACCGGCGCAGCAGGCGGCGGCAGCAACTGCAGCTCGGCACTCTGCTCGGCCGCGAAGCGCTCGATCAGCGGCTGCCAGGCGCTTAGCTCGCTGCGTTCGGTCAGGTAGACCTTGTGCACCGCAACGCCCTGCTGGTCGAACACCTGAATGCTGCGCTGAGTGCCTTTGGCGGTTTCTTCGGCAACTGCGAACACGCTGGCCCAACCACCGAGAAACAGGCGCAGGTCGATGTCGGCAGACACCACCAGGCCCATCTGCCCAGAGGCGGAAACGCTCACCTCGCGGTACAGCCCCTTGCGCTCGTGGACGCAATGCTCGTTGCGCGTCAGCACCATCACCTGGCCGAGCTCACCGAACGCCGGCAGCAGCTCGGCCCAGTCCGGACGCAGGCGCTGTGCATCGATGCCCAGGCGGCTGGCGGTCAACTCGGCCTCGCTGACATGCAGCTGCGCCGCTGCTTCGCGGGCACGCAGGCGAGGCTGTGCATGACGCAGCGCTTGCCAGGCCTGGTAAAGATCGGCCGCCGGCGCAGCGGCGAAGTTTGCGGTACTCATCGGGATTTTCCTCTCTCACGGGCGGTTACCACCACCGTCGGCGACACGAGCGCGTACCGACACGGCAGTGTAATTTGAGAGAACGATAATCTACCTGAGAATTATTTGCATCAAATAAATAATCTGGTTAACGTCTTGCGCCGTCGCCAACCAGGCAGTCGCAGAACTGCCAAGCATGCACTGGAGTATCACCATGCTCGTTCGCCCGCCCTACGCTCGCCGACCCTGGCTCGCGCTGCTGTTGCTGTGCCCTTCGCTGGCCCTGGCCGATACGCCGGCCAAGCTGCCCGACGTCGAAATCACTGCAGCTGCAGCCAAGCAGCCACTGCCCACCACGACCCAGACCGATGCCCAGACACTGGAGCGCCGCCAGATCCGTAGCTTCGATGACCTGTCACGCCGTGCCGAGCCGGGGCTGAACTACAACCGCAGTAACAACAGCATCAACATCCGCGGCCTGGACCGCGACCGCGTGCTCACCACCCTCGACGGCATTCGCATGCCCTGGCTGAACGACGCCGTGCGCGACGTGAATGGTGGCCTCGACAGCATCGACTTCCAGAGTCTGTCTTCGATTGACGTGGTGCGCGGCGCCAACTCCAGCCAGGTCGGCTCAGGCGCCCTTGGCGGAGCACTGCAACTGCGCACCTTGAACCCGGATGATCTGTTGGGCGACAAGGACACGTTCGCCGGCCTGATCAAGAACGACTACGACAGCGCCGACCGCAGTTGGGGGCTCAATGCTGCCCTGGCTGGCCGTTTCAACGACACCTCCTGGCTGCTCCAGGCTGGCGGGCGCAAGGGCCACGAACTCGATAACCAAGGCAACCGCGATGTTCTGGGCAGCCAGCGCACCGAGGCCAACCCCAGTGACACCGACCAGCACAACCTGCTGTTCAAGGTTCAGCAGAAGCTCGCTGGCGGTCACCGCGTCGGTGTGACCGCCGAACTGTTCGAGCGTACCGAGGACATGGACAGCCGCATCAACCAGGGCACCGCCAACTATCCTCGGCACTACGACACCCGCGAGAACAACGAGCGCAAGCGTCTGTCCTTCGACCACCAGTACCGGACCGAGAGCAGCGACAGCCTGCTGGATTGGGCCGACACCATCGTCTATTGGCAGAAGCTGCGTCGCGAAGACAAGGTGGACGCTACCCGTGCCGGCACCCTGGCCGGCCCGTTTGGCCGCAACAACGAGATCGAGAAAACCCAGTACGGCATCAATGGCAGCCTGGGCAAACAGCTGGGGCAGCACAACCTGACGCTGGGCGCAGAATGGAGCCGCATCGAGGCCGAACAGTACAGCGGCGGCTACGATGCCTGCCCCAGCGTACTGGTGCCGCCCTTCCCGCCGCGCCCGGATAGCACGCCTGCCGGTATCTACTTTTCCTGCATCAACCTGCACACCAACCAGGCCGAAATGCCGAAGACGCCGGGCAACCTGTATGGCATCTACCTGAAGGACGACATCGCCCTCAGCGATACCCTCACTCTGACGCCAGGCGTGCGTTATGACCGTTACGCGTACAAGCCGAAAAGCGGCACCAGCGGCTACGTACTGGCCGGCGACAGCGTGATGCTCACCGAGAACAAGGACTCCAACTGGTCCGGCAGTCTGCTGCTGACCTGGCAGGCACACGAGCTGGCCACCTTCTATGCACAGTGGGCACAGGGCTTCAAGGCACCGGACGTCAACGAGCTGTACAGCACCTTCACCAACTCCGGCATGGGCTACGCACGGGTCGGCAACCCCAACCTCAAGCCCGAGGAAAGCACCGGCTACGAGGTCGGCGCACGCCTGGGTGACAATCGCCTGGGCGGCTCCATCAGCCTGTTCGACAACCGCTACAAGAACTTCATCGACAGCATCACCGCCAATGAAGAGGACTACGGCTTCCAACCTGGCGAATTCCCGACCTTCTTCGAGGTGATGGAGAACCGCGACAAGGTGCGCATCTACGGCGCCGAGGGCACCGCGCACTGGCAGTTCGCGCCCTCCTGGCAGGTCTGGAGCTCGGTCGCCTGGGCCGTCGGCAAGGACCGCGAGAGCAAACAGCACCTGAACTCGGTCGCCCCGCTGACCGGCACCCTCGGCCTCAGCTACACCCAGCAGCACTATGGCGCAGACCTGATGCTGACCGCCGCGCGTAGCCGCGACAAGGTCGAGAACGACGGTGACTTCAAGGCCCCCGGCTACGGCGTGGTCGACCTCACCGGCTACTGGCAACCGGCAGCGCTGGATGGCGTTCGGCTGCAAGCCGGTCTGTTCAATCTGCTCGACAAAAAGTACTGGAATGCCCTCAACGTGCCCAGTACCGGCGGGCGCACCACACCGCAACCGGTCGACTACTACAGCGAGCCGGGTCGCACCTTCCGCGTGTCGGCCTCCTGGCAGTTCTGAGTTCCACTTGGCGCAGGGATGCGCCCTCCTCCTTACTGCGGGATAATCCGCCCCTCTTGCGGCGCTGCGCGCCACCTTCCCCGAGACGGAGAAGGTCATCAGAGGTCGTCACGACGCGACTTCCACAGCAACGGGAGACCGCGATGATCCGCTTGTGCGCCCCACACGAATTGGCCGACGGCCAGAGTCGGGGCTTTGTGATCGACCAATTGAATCTGCTTGCCGTGCGCCGGGGCGGTGAGGTGTATGCCTACCTCAACCGCTGCCCGCATCGGGGCATCGCCCTGGAGTGGCGGCCAGACGATTTTCTCGATGACAGCGGCAGCCTGATCCGCTGCGCGACCCATGGCGCGCTGTTTCTGATCGAGAGCGGTGAATGCGTGGCAGGCCCGTGCGAGGGTCAGGCGCTGCAGGCACTGGAATGCAGGGAAGACGCGCACGGGATCTGGATCACGCCGTAGGGTGTCGCGGGGCCGCCCAGGTTGTGCGCACCGCGTTCCCAAAACAGAAGCTGGTGCGCGCAGCACACCCTACATCACTACCTCAAGGCGGCGAACCAGAGCGATCCCTTCCGGGCTGAGCTCGGCGCCATAAGCCAGCACCTCCACACCTGCAGCCTTGGCATCACGCAGGCCGGCGGCATAGGCCGGGTCGATCTCCTCGGCGGCGCGTACGGCGCGGATGCCGGAGAGGTTCACGCAATACAGTTGCACCGTGCGAACTCCAGCACGCGCCAGCGCCGCCAGCTCGCGCAGGTGCTTGGCGCCACGCAGGGTTACCGCATCGGGAAAGGCCGCCACGTCGCTGTCAGCGAAACCCAACGTCACGCTCTTGACCTCGACAAAGACCGGCCCGGCCGGGTAATCCAGACGAAAATCGGCGCGGCTGTTCTCCACCCCGTAGGCCACCTCACGCTTGAGCGCGGTAAAGCCAGCCAGTTCAGTGATCAGTCCGGCACGCAGCGCTTCTTCTACCAGCGCATTGGCCCGCGCGGTGTTGATACAGGCCAGCCGCCCTTGCGGCGTTTCGCCGATTTCCCAGCTGCCCGGTAGCTTGCGCTTGGGATCGTTGCTGCGGCTGAACCACACCCGGCAACCTTCGCTCATGCAGTTGAGCATCGAGCCGGTGTTGGCGCAGTGGATGGTCATCTGCTCACCGTTGGCGGTCTCGATATCGGCGAGAAAACGCTTGTAGCGGCGCAGCAGGCGCCCTTCTTCCAGCGGTGGATCAAAGCGCATCGGGCTGCCAGCTCTTCAGGCCCCGGGCGATACGCTCGACTGCCTGCTGCAGGCGCTCGACATTCTGCGTGTAGGCGAAGCGCACATGGTGCCCGGCCTGGTAACGACCGAAATCCAGACCCGGCGTGAACGCCACGTGCTCGGTTTCGATGAAGTGGCGGCAGAAGGCGAAGGCATCGCCGCCAAAGGCACTGATGTCTGCATATAGATAGAAGGCACCTTCCGGCTCCACCGCGATGCCAAAGCCCAGCTCGCGTAGTGCAGGCAGCAGGTAGTCGCGGCGGCGCTGGAATTCGTGACGGCGCTCTTCGAGGATCGCCAACGTGGCCGGCTCGAAGCAGGCCAGTGCGGCATGCTGAGCCATGCTTGGCGCGCTGATGTAGAGGTTCTGCGCCAGCTTTTCCAGCTCCGGCACCGCCGCTTCGGGCGCCACCAGCCAGCCCAGGCGCCAGCCGGTCATGCCGAAATATTTGGAGAAACTATTGAGGACGAAAGCGTCGTCATCCACTTCCAGCACGCTCGGCGCATCGCAGCCGTAGGTCAGGCCGTGGTAGATCTCGTCCACCACCAGGTGACCGCCACGCTGTTTGAGGCAGCTCGACAGCGCTCCCAGCTCGTCCTTGTGCAACAGGGTGCCGGTCGGGTTGGCCGGCGAGGCGACCAGAGCACCGACGCTGCCGGCATCCCAATGCCGCTCGACCAATTGCGGGGTGAGCTGGTAACGCACGTCCGGGCCGACCGGCACCAGTTGCGCAGCGCCTTCGACCAGGCGCAGGAAGTGGCGGTTGCACGGGTAACCTGGATCGGCCAGCAGCCAGTGCTTACCCGGATCGACCAACAGGCTGGCTGCCAGCAGCAAGGCACCAGAGCCGCCCGGCGTGACCAGAATGCGCTGCGGGTCGATGTTCAGGCGGTAACGTTCGGCGTAGAAGCCGGCAATCGCCTCGCGCAACTGCGGCAAACCGCGGGCCGCAGTGTAACGAGTGTGCCCGGCAGCCAATGCGGCCTGGCCGGCGCGAATGATCGGTTCGGCGGTAGTGAAGTCCGGCTCGCCGATTTCCAGGTGGATCACGTCGTGGCCGGCGGCCTGCAGCTCGTTGGCACGCGCCAGCAAGGCCATCACGTGGAAGGGTTCGATGGCGCGACTGCGCGCACTGTAGAGCTGAGCCATGGGTCTGTCTTCAGGGTTGCGAGGCGCGGATTCTAGCAGGGCAGCTCAAGGCCACGGCAAGGACGCCGAAGTGCCGCTACGCTTGCTAGCCACTCCCATGCAGATTTCGTTCACACCCCGTATAAGGCAGAGACAACCGGGAGTAGCGCACCCCGATTCGATCTGGTAAGTTCGCCGGCTTGCAGTCGCAGGGCCGGACAAACGCCTGGCAATGGAATAACCTGCGCGATGGATTTGAAAGAGTGAGAGGCGTCATCCATGCCCACAAAAGAAAAAGCCAAAAGCACCAGCCAGCTGATTCGTGGTTTCGAGCCTTATCAAGAGAAGAAGGGCGAGGAATACATGAGCGAGCCGATGCGCGCTCACTTCACCAGCATCCTCAATAAGTGGAAGCTGGAGCTGATGCAGGAAGTCGACCGTACCGTGCACCACATGCAGGACGAAGCGGCCAACTTCCCTGACCCGGCCGACCGCGCCAGCCAGGAAGAAGAATTCAGCCTGGAACTGCGTGCCCGTGACCGCGAGCGCAAACTGATCAAGAAGATCGACGAGACCCTGCAGCTGATCGAAGACAACGATTACGGCTGGTGCGACTCCTGCGGCGTCGAGATCGGCATCCGCCGTCTCGAAGCCCGCCCGACTGCCACGCTGTGCATCGATTGCAAGACGCTGGCGGAAATCAAGGAAAAGCAGATCGGTTCCTGATCTGACGACGGGGCGCTTAGGCGCCCCGCTCTGTTTCTGGCCCTAGCTCCATGAACACTGCCTATATCGGGCGCTTCGCCCCTACGCCCAGCGGCTATCTGCACTTCGGTTCGCTGGTCGCCGCTCTCGCCTCCTACCTCGATGCTCGCGCCGTTGGCGGTCGCTGGCTGCTGCGCATGGAGGATCTCGACCCGCCACGGGAAGTGCCTGGCGCTCAGGATGCGATCCTGCGCACGCTGGAGACCTATGGTTTCGAGTGGGACGGCGAACTGGTGCGCCAGAGCGAGCGTCACGCCGAATACGCTGAGATGATCGCCCGGTTGTTCAGCCAGGGCCTGGCCTACGCCTGCATTTGTTCACGCAAGCAACTCGAAGGCTACGCCGGCATCTATCCGGGGTTCTGCCGTAATGCCTGTCACCCCGACCACGACGCTGCCATCCGCCTGCGCGTGCCGGAGCTGGACTATCACTTCATCGATCGGGTGCAAGGCGAATTTCGCCAACATCTGGGGCGTGAGGTCGGCGATTTCGTGATTCGCCGGCGCGACGGTTTGTTCGCCTATCAGCTCGCTGTGGTGCTGGACGATGCCTGGCAGGGTGTTACCGACGTGGTGCGTGGCGCCGACCTGCTCGACTCCACGCCGCGCCAGCTCTATCTGCAAGAACTGCTCGGGCTGTCGCAACCGCGTTACCTGCACGTGCCACTGATCATCCAGCCCGATGGCCACAAGCTGGGTAAAAGCTACCGCTCGCCGCCCTTGCCTGCCAATCAGGCCAGCCCTTTGCTGCTGCGCGCCCTGCGTGCGCTGGGCCAGCAGCCAAGCGCCGAGCTGCAAGGTGCCAGCCCCAACGAACTGCTGGCCTGGGGCATTGCCCACTGGGACGCTACGCGCATTCCACGCAGCCGCACCCTGGCCGAAGCGCAGTTGCGCTGAAGCGCCGCTCCACCGGGTGCACCGCGCGCACCAGTGCACACCGGACAAGCTCGCACGGCCTCGGTGCACACGGCGCCCCCTACATCGCCGACTTCAAGTTTGTGGCTTGAAGCGCGCAGCTTCCTTTACCATCGCGGCATCTTTCGACGAGATGTCACATGTATATCTACCGACTGGTTCTGATCCTGGTAGTGGGGATCTACCTGTTCTCACCGGCCATCATGGACTGGTGGATCGATCCCAATGGCGCCTGGTATCGGCCTTATCTGCTGTGGCTGATCCTGATCGTCGTCACCTTCATTCTTCAGAGCCAACGCGATGCTGACGAGCTTTAGCCTGAGCGAGCTGATCCTGATCAGCGCCGGCTATCTGCTGGTGCTGTTCGGGGTCGCCTGGGTCAGTGAACACGGTCTTATCCCCCGCTGGATCATCCGCCACCCGCTGACCTACACCCTGTCACTGGGCGTCTACGCCAGCGCCTGGGCCTTCTACGGCACGGTGGGCCTGGCCTATCAGTACGGTTACGGCTTCCTCGCCAGTTACCTCGGTGTTTCCGGGGCGTTCCTGCTGGCGCCGGTGCTGCTCTATCCGATCCTGCGCATCACCCGTACCTACCAGCTGTCATCACTGGCAGACCTGTTCGCCTTTCGCTTTCGCAGCACCTGGGCCGGTGCGCTGACCACGCTGTTCATGCTGATCGGCGTGCTGCCGTTGCTGGCCCTGCAGATCCAGGCGGTGGCTGACTCCATCGGCATCCTCAGCCGTGAGCCGCTGCAGGAAAAGGTCGCGCTGAGCTACTGCGGCCTGATCATCCTCTTCACCATCCTGTTCGGCGCTCGCCATATCGCCACCCGTGAGAAGCACGAGGGCCTGGTGTTCGCCATCGCTTTCGAGTCACTGGTCAAGCTGGTGGCGCTGGGCGTGATCGGCTGGTACGCGCTGTATCAGGTATTCGGCGGCCCGCGTGAGCTGGAATTGTGGCTGGTGCAGAACCAGGCGGCGCTGGCCACGCTGCACACGCCGCTGCAGGAAGGCCCGTGGCGCACCCTGCTGCTGGTGTTCTTCGCCTCGGCCATCGTCATGCCGCACATGTACCACATGACCTTCACCGAGAACCTCAATCCGCGCGCCATGGTCAGCGCCAGCTGGGGCCTGCCGCTGTTCCTGCTGCTGATGAGCCTGGCCGTACCGCTGATCCTCTGGGCCGGCCTCAAGCTCGGCGCGACCACCAACCCCGAGTATTTCACCCTGGGCCTGGGTATCGCGGTCAACAGCGAAGCCCTGGCACTGCTGGCCTATGTCGGCGGGCTATCGGCCTCCAGCGGCCTGATCATCGTATCGACCCTGGCGCTGTCGGGCATGGCGCTGAACCACCTGGTGCTGCCGCTGTACCAGCCGCCGGCCGAAGGCAACATTTACCGCTGGCTGAAATGGACACGCCGCGCGCTGATCGCCTTCATCATCATGGCCGGCTACGGTTTCTACCTGCTGCTCGGCGCGCAGCAGGACCTGGCCAACCTCGGTATCGTCGCCTTCGTTGCCACCCTGCAGTTCCTGCCCGGCGTGCTCTCGGTGCTGTATTGGCAGACGGCCAATCGCCGCGGCTTCCTCGCTGGCCTGCTGGCCGGCATCAGCGTCTGGGCGCTGACCATGTTGTTGCCGCTGCTGGGCAATCTGGAAGGCTTCTACCTGCCGCTGTTCAACGTCATCTACGTCCTCGACGATGCCAGTTGGCACCTCGCTGCCATCGCCTCACTCGCGGCCAACGTATTGGTGTTCACCCTGGTATCGCTGTTCACCGAAGCCAGCCCCGAGGAGAAGAGCGCCGCCGAAGCCTGCGCAGTCGACAACGTGCGCCGCCCGCAACGCCGCGAGCTGGTTGCCCTGTCGCCGCAGGACTTTGCCGCGCAACTGGCCAAGCCGCTGGGCGCCAAGACCGCGCAGCGCGAGGTGGAGCAGGCCCTGCGTGATTTGCATCTGCCCTTCGACGAAAGCCGGCCCTACGCCCTGCGCCGCCTGCGCGACCGCATCGAGGCCAACCTGTCCGGCCTGATGGGCCCGAGCGTGGCGCAGGACATCGTGGAAACCTTCCTGCCCTACAAATCCGGCACCGAGGGCTATGTCACCGAGGACATCCACTTCATCGAAAGCCGTCTGGAGGACTATCAATCGCGCCTCACCGGCCTGGCCGCCGAGCTCGATGCGCTGCGTCGCTACCACCGGCAGACCCTGCAGGAGCTGCCGATGGGCGTGTGCTCGCTGGCCAAGGATCAGGAAATCCTGATGTGGAACAGAGCCATGGAAGAGCTCACTGACATCCCCGCGCAACGTATCGTCGGCTCGCGCCTGAGCACCTTGAGCGAACCCTGGCAGAGCCTGCTGCAGGACTTCATCGAACGCCCCGACCAGCACATGCACAAGCAACACCTGGCGCTCGACGGCCAGATCCGCTGGCTCAACCTGCACAAGGCGGCCATCAACGAACCGCTGGCGCCCGGGAACAGTGGCCTGGTACTGCTGGTCGAGGATCAGACCGAAACCCAGATGCTCGAAGACAAACTGGTGCACTCCGAGCGCCTGGCCAGCATCGGCCGTCTCGCCGCAGGCGTCGCCCACGAGATCGGCAACCCCATCACCGGTATCGCCTGCCTGGCGCAGAACCTGCGCGAGGAACGTGAGACTGACGCTGAGCTGACCGAAATCAGCGGGCAGATCCTCGAACAGACCAAGCGCGTGTCGCGCATCGTTCAGTCGCTGATGAGCTTCGCACACTCCGGTAGCCACCAGCGCAGCGACGAGCCGGTATGCCTGGCCGACGTGGCGCAGGATGCCATCGGCCTGCTGTCACTGAACAAGCGCAACTTCGACATCCAGTTCTACAACCTCTGCGACCCGCAACACTGGGCCTGCGGCGATCCGCAACGCCTGGCCCAAGTGCTGATCAACCTGCTGTCCAATGCCCGCGACGCCTCGCCCCCCGGCGGCGCCATCCGCGTACGCAGCGAAGCCAGCGAGCACACCGTCGACCTGATCGTTGAGGACGAAGGCAGCGGCATTCCCAAGGCGATCATCGACCGCCTGTTCGAACCCTTCTTCACCACCAAGGACCCCGGAGAAGGGACCGGCCTGGGCCTCGCGCTGGTCTATTCGATCGTGGAAGAGCATTATGGACAGATAACAATCGACAGCCCGGCTGACCCCGAGCGCCAATTGGGCACTCGAATTCGGGTCACCCTGCCAAGGCATGTCGAGGCGACGTCCGTAGCGATGTAAACAGCGACAGTGGGTGCCAACGGCACCCTCCGTGACCGTCGAGAGACCGAATTGATGCCACATATTCTTATCGTCGAAGACGAAACCATTATCCGCTCTGCCTTGCGCCGCCTGCTCGAACGCAATCAGTACCAAGTCAGCGAAGCTGGCTCGGTACAGGAAGCTCAGGAGCGCTACAGCATTCCCACTTTCGACCTGATCGTCAGCGACCTGCGTCTGCCTGGCGCGCCAGGTACCGAGTTGATCAAACTGGGCGAAGGCACTCCGGTGCTGATCATGACCAGCTACGCCAGCCTGCGCTCGGCGGTGGACTCGATGAAGATGGGTGCGGTCGATTACATCGCCAAACCCTTCGACCACGACGAGATGCTGCAGGCCGTTGCCCGCATCCTGCGTGATCGTCAGGAGGCCAAGAGTGCACCAGCGCCAGCCGCAGCGAGCAATTCGCGTGCAGGCAATGCCGAGAAAGTGGTGGACAACGCCAATGGCGAGATCGGCATCATCGGCTCCTGCGCGGCCATGCAGGAGCTCTACAGCAAGATTCGCAAGGTCGCCCCCACCGATTCCAATGTACTGGTGCAGGGCGAGTCCGGCACCGGCAAGGAGCTGGTCGCACGCGCCCTGCACAACCTGTCCAAACGCGCCAAGGCACCGCTGATTTCGGTGAACTGCGCCGCCATTCCGGAAACCCTGATCGAGTCCGAACTGTTCGGCCATGAGAAAGGCGCCTTCACCGGTGCCAGCGCCGGGCGTGCTGGCCTGGTGGAAGCAGCTGACGGCGGCACGCTGTTCCTCGACGAGATTGGCGAACTGCCGCTGGAAGCTCAGGCGCGTCTGCTACGTGTGCTGCAGGAAGGCGAGATTCGCCGGGTCGGCTCGGTACAATCGCAAAAGGTCGATGTGCGCCTGATCGCCGCCACCCACCGCGACCTCAAGACCCTGGCCAAGACCGGCCAATTCCGTGAAGACCTGTATTACCGCCTGCACGTCATCGCCCTCAAGCTGCCAGCACTACGCGAGCGAGGCAGTGACGTGATCGAGATCGCCCAGTCCTTCCTGGTGCGCCAGTACACGCGCATGGGCCGCGAACCGCTGCATTTCGCTCATGACGCCGAGCAAGCGATCCGCCATTACCCCTGGCCGGGTAACGTACGCGAGCTGGAGAACGCCATCGAGCGCGCGGTGATTCTCTGCGAGGGTGCAGAAATTTCCGCCGACCTGCTAGGCATCGACATCGAGCTGGACGATCTGGATGACGAGGACTTCGGCCTGCCAACAGTTGCCGGGCAAAGCAGTGGTAACAGCCACGAACCCACCGAAGACCTGTCACTGGAAGACTACTTCCAGCACTTCGTCCTCGAACACCAGGACCACATGACCGAGACCGAGTTGGCGCGCAAGCTCGGTATCAGCCGCAAATGCCTGTGGGAACGCCGCCAGCGCCTGGGCATTCCGCGACGCAAATCCGGTGTGACCAGTGGCCCTTGACGCCACGGGCTCGGTGACAACCTGACCACACACTGGTTCCACAGGTTGTTACCGTTTCAATATCTCGTAACAAAGGCCGGGTCTATCGGTAACGAAAACCCGGCCTTTTCTCCCCCCTCCGAACCGCCACGACAGCCTCAAGCCCTTGATTTAAAAGGATTCGTAAAAACTGGCACGGCATCTGCTTTATCTCTGGCACAACAACAATAACAAGCAATGCCCTACACAATAAGAACAAGACGTAACGACTCCAGAACAACAAAAACAACAAGGTACGGAGGCGCAGCTAACTGATTCTTTTGGAGAGGAGTTGCCGCAAGGGGTTCGCCCCAGCGATCAGACTGAGAATAATAAAACTGCCCTGAGGCAGCGCCAGAACTGGTTGATTAAGGCAGCATCAGCGTCCAAAGAAATCCGTTTGCTATTGGCTCCCCATTCTAGGGAGCACCCGGTAAGCCAAGGCGAGCCGGGAAGGGCCGAACAACAAAAACAACAGGTCCTCAATAACAATAAAAACATAGCACGCACCAACTTGGGGGGGAGCTTCGGCTCCCCCAGTAGCTTCCGGTCCCCGGATCCCCGCCTGCCGCCCTTCTACACACCTTCTCCCGACACGATGCTAGAATCCGCAGCAATCATGCGGTCATCGTTTCGCATGCAGTTGAAAAACCCTGCTGAAGCAAACTGCCTATCAACGCCGTGATGCCTACGCAATTCGATTTTCAAGCGCATGCGCAGCAGGCCGGCCACTACTCCAAACAGTGCATCCCATGCTGAAAAAGCTGTTCAAGTCTTTCCGTTCACCTCTGCGCCGTGCCCCACGCCCACGCAGCACTCCTGAAGTGCTGAGCAGTAGTCAACACCCGCTCAATCGCAACGAAATCAGCCGTCACGCCATCAGCGTGGTCGAACGCCTGCAGAGGGCCGGTTATCAGGCCTATCTGGTCGGCGGCTGCGTACGCGACCTGCTGCTGGATATCGACCCCAAGGATTTCGACGTTGCCACCAGTGCCACGCCCGAACAGGTGCGAGCCGAATTCCGTAATGCACGGGTGATCGGCCGCCGCTTCAAGCTGGTGCATGTACATTTCGGCCGCGAAATCATCGAAGTCGCCACCTTCCGCGCCAATCATCCCCAGGGTGACGAGGAAGAGAACAGCAATCTGGCGTCTCGCAACGAGAGCGGCCGCATTCTGCGCGACAACGTCTACGGCACCCTGGAAGACGATGCCCAGCGCCGTGATTTCACCATCAACGCGCTGTACTACGATCCGACCCAGGAGCACATCCTCGACTATGCGCGCGGCATGCACGATGTGCGCAACCGTCTGGTACGCCTGATCGGCGATCCGGAACAGCGTTACCTGGAAGACCCGGTACGCATGCTGCGTGCAGTGCGTTTTGCCGCCAAGCTCGACTTCGAGATCGAGAAGCACAGCGCCGAGCCGATGCGCCGCCTGGCACCGATGCTGCGCGACATTCCGTCGGCGCGGCTGTTCGACGAGGTGCTCAAGCTGTTCCTCGCCGGCTACGCCGAGTACACCTTCGACCTGCTGCTCGAGCACGACCTGTTCGCCCAGCTGTTCCCGGCCAGCGGCGCAGCGCTCAAGCAGAACCCGCAGTACACCGAGAAACTGATTCGCCAGGCGCTGATCAACACCGACGACCGCATCCACGATGGCAAGTCGGTCACGCCGGCTTTTCTTTTCGCCGCACTGCTGTGGCCTGCCCTGCCGGCCCGCGTGCTGCAGCTGCAAAGCAAAGGCATGCCGCCGATTCCGGCGATGCAGGAAGCCGCCCATACACTGATCACCGAGCAATGCCAGCGCATCGCCGTGCCCAAGCGTTTCACCATCCCGATTCGCGAGATCTGGGACATGCAGGAGCGCCTGCCGCGCCGCAGCGGCAAACGTGCCGACCTGCTGCTGGAAAACCCGCGTTTCCGCGCCGGCTACGACTTCCTCCTGCTGCGCGAGCTGGCCGGGGAAGACACCGGTGGCCTGGGCGAATGGTGGACGGACTATCAGGACGCCAACGACAGCGAGCGTCGGCAGATGATTCGCGACCTCGCCAGCAAAGGTGAAAGCACCGGCACCGCGCCGCGCAAACGTCGCCGCAGCAGCAGCAATCGTCGTAAGCGCAGCGACGAAAGTAGCGGCGAATGATGGAGCGGGTTTACATCGGCCTTGGCAGCAACCTGGCCGAACCGCTGCAACAGTTGCATGCGGCCTTGCAGGCCATCGCGCAATTGCCGCACAGCTGCTTGCAGGCGCATTCGTCGTTCTACATCAGCGATCCACTAGGCCCAGCGGATCAGCCGCGCTACGTCAATGCCGTGGCGGCGCTGGATACCGAACTGCAGCCCTGGCAGTTGCTCGACGCCCTGCAACGTATCGAGCAGGAACAGGGCCGCGTGCGCAAGGCCGAACGCTGGGGGCCGCGCACACTGGACCTGGACATCCTGCTGTTCGGTGAACGCCTGATCGACGACGAGCGCCTGACCGTGCCGCACTACCACATGCACGCGCGCCCCTTCGTGCTCTACCCGCTGGCCGAGGTCGCCGCAGAGCTGCAGTTGCCGGACGGCCGCCGCCTCGATGCCCTGCTCGATGCCTGCCCCTTTACCGGCCTGGAACGCCTGCCGGAGTAATGGCCGAGCCAGGCCGCACCTTCACGCCAACGGCCTTGGCTTTTCTCATCGGTTACCTTCGCCTGCTACCCGCCGCAAGGCCGCGCCGGCTCTAGCGCGGCCTTGCGCCAGGGGCATTGGCGGTAACGCCAGTAACAGAGCGGTAACACCTGCAATTGACTTCATGCCCCCCCATCTGGACTATAGGCGTCCCGTCGCCCAGCGCCGGGCGCACCTTTGATGCCAATCCAGGCCGGATTGCAGCCAGATAGAAGCGGTATACCGAGCCTGAGCGAGGACCTTTGAAATGCCTGACGTTACCCTGACCACCCTGCAGAGCCTCAAGCAGAACGGTGAAAAAATCGCCATGCTGACCTGCTATGACGCCACCTACGCCCATACGGCCTGCCAGGCGGGTGTCGACGTGTTGCTGGTCGGCGACTCCCTGGGCATGGTCCTGCAGGGCCACGACAGCACCCTGCCGGTCAGCGTCGAGGAAATGGCCTACCACACTGCCTGCGTCAAACGCGGCAACCAGGGCGCACTGATCGTCACTGATCTGCCGTTCATGGCCTACGCCACCACCGAGCAGGCCCTGCATAACAGCGCCAGGCTGATGCAGGCCGGTGCCCACATGGTCAAGCTGGAAGGTGCCGGCTGGCTGGCCGAACCGATCCGCCTGCTGGCGGAGCGTGGTGTGCCGGTATGCGCGCACCTGGGGCTGACACCGCAAGCGGTGAACATGCTCGGCGGCTACAAGGTTCAGGGCCGCCAGGAAGCGCAGGCACGGCAGATGCGTGCCGACGCCATGGCACTGGAGCAGGCCGGTGCGGCCATGCTGCTGCTCGAATGCGTACCGAGCGAACTGGCCGCGGAAATCACCCAGGCGGTGAAGATTCCGGTGATCGGCATTGGCGCTGGCGGCGCCACCGATGGCCAGGTTCTGGTACAGCACGACATGCTCGGGCTGTCGCTGTCCGGCCGGGCGCCGAAGTTCGTGCGCAACTTCATGGAGGGCCAGAGCAGCATTCAGGGTGCCTTCAGTGCCTACGTACAGGCCATTAAGGACGGCAGTTTTCCAGCCGCCGAACATGGGTTTTCCGCATGACCACGGTGAAAACCCTGCGCGAGCTGCGCGCAGCCATCGCTCAGGCGCGCGCCGAGGGCAAGCAGATTGGCCTCGTGCCGACCATGGGCAATCTGCATGCGGGCCACGTTTCGCTGGTGGAAATCGCCGCCCAACGCGCCGACTTCGTGGTCGCCAGCATCTTCGTCAACCCGCTGCAGTTCGGCGCAGGTGAAGACCTGGACAAGTACCCCCGCACCCTCGCCGCCGACCAGGAAAAGTTGCTGGCGGCCGGCTGCCACTTGCTGTTTCACCCCGATGTCGCGGAAATCTATCCACACGGCATGGGCGACCAGACTCGTGTGAGCGTCCCCGGCGTTTCCGAAGGCCTTTGCGGCGCCAGCCGACCAGGGCATTTCGAGGGTGTGGCGACGGTGGTGACCAAGCTGTTCAACATGGTTCAGCCGGACCTAGCCGTGTTCGGCGAGAAGGACTACCAGCAACTGGCGGTGATCCGCGCTCTGGTGCAGGACCTGAACATGCCGATCCAGATCATCGGTGCCTCGACGCAACGCGCCGAGGACGGCCTTGCACTGTCCTCGCGTAACGGTTACCTCAACGCCGATCAACGCGCACTCGCGCCGATGCTGTATCGAGGCCTGCAAGCGATTGCAGAGGAACTGCGCCGTGGCGCCCGCGACTACCAGAGGCTGATCGGCCAGGCACAAGCCCAGCAAAAGGACGCGGGTTTCCAACCCGACTACCTGGAAATTCGCAACGCCGTGAACCTGCGCCCGGCACAGGTCGATGATCGTCATCTGGTGATCCTTACCGCCGCCCACCTGGGTAGCACGCGCCTGATCGACAATCTTGTGGTGGAACTGCCAGGCCAGTAGATGCCTGCAAAGGCAGACGGTTACACTCTTAGAGGCCCGGATTGATCCGGGCCTTTTGCTTTTGCGGATCAGGAGCTCCAATGGCCTATTACCAGCAGCCTCAAGACGTCACCACTCTGCCCGCCTGGCAGGCCCTGCAACAGCATCGTGCCGAGATGGCAGGGTTCAGCATGCGCGAGGCCTTCACCGCAGATGCACGGCGCTTCCAGCGCTTTTCCCTCGATAGCTGCGGCCTGCTGCTGGATTACTCGAAGAACCTGATCGATGAACGCGGCCTCGAGCTGCTGATTCAACTGGCCGAGCAGGCTGGCCTGCACGAGTCCATCGCGGCCCTGTACAACGGCGATCAGGTCAATGCTTCGGAAAGCCGCGCGGCCTTGCACACGGCGCTGCGTAGCCCCATCGGCCGCCGCCTGCTGGTCGACGGTAGTGACATTATTCCCGAGGTACACCGGGTCCTGAATCAGGTCACCGAGCTGGTCAGCCGCATTCATAGCGGCCTGTGGCGTGGTTACAGCGAGAAACCGATCAAGGAAGTGGTGAACATCGGCATCGGTGGCTCCTTCCTCGGCCCGCAACTGGTTTCAGAAGCGCTGCGCCCGTTCACCCAACGCGGTGTGCGCTGCCATTACCTGGCCAATATCGACGGCAGCGAGTTCCGCGAGCTGACTGCTCGCCTCGACCCGGAAACCACGCTGTTCATCGTTTCCAGCAAGTCCTTCGGCACCCTGGAAACCCTCAAGAACACCCTGGCCGCACGTGACTGGTATCTGGCCATGGGTGGTCCGGAAGAAGAGTTGCACCGTCACTTCATCGCGGTGACCAGTAATCGCAAGGCGGCCATCGAGTTCGGTATCGGCGAAGAGAACATCTTCCCCATGTGGGACTGGGTCGGCGGGCGTTACTCGCTGTGGTCGGCCATCGGCCTGCCCATCGCCCTGGCGATCGGTATCTCCAACTTCAAGGAACTGCTGGCCGGTGCCTACGCCATGGACCAGCACTTCACCCAGGCGCCGCTGGCCGAGAACATGCCGGTGCTGATGGCTCTGCTGGGCATCTGGTACACCAATTTCTGGGGCGCGCAGAGCCACGCGATCCTGCCTTACGACCACTACCTGCGTAACTTCACCAAGCACCTGCAGCAGCTGGACATGGAGTCCAACGGCAAGAGCGTGCGCCAGGACGGCAGCGCGCTGGACATCGCTACCGGGCCGATCATCTGGGGTGGCGTCGGCTGCAACGGCCAGCACGCCTACCATCAGTTGCTGCACCAGGGCCGCCTGCTGGTGCCAGCGGACTTCATCGTCCCGGTCAACAGCTACAACCCGCTGTCCGACCATCACCAGTGGCTGTTCGCCAACTGCCTGTCACAGGCCCAGGCGCTGATGCAGGGCAAGACGCGCGAAGAGGCCGAGGCCGAGCTGCGCGCCAAGGGCATGAGCGAAGCCGAAGTGCAACGCCTGGCGCCGCACAAGGTCATCCCCGGCAACCGTCCGAGCAACATCCTGGTGATGAATCGCATCGCACCGTTCGAGCTGGGTGCGCTGGTGGCGCTGTACGAGCACAAGGTATTCGTGCAAAGCGCGATCTGGGGCATCAATGCCTTCGATCAGTGGGGTGTCGAGCTGGGCAAGGAAATGGGCAAGGAGGTCTATCAGCGCCTGACCGGCCAGGTCGAAAGCAGCGCATCGGACGCCTCGACCCAGGGCCTGATCGATCACTTCCGCGAGCATCATCGCGGCTGATTTGCGCCGCTTCACGCTGCCCAGCTCGGCTTGCCGGGCAGCGTTAATGACTCACATCGCCTCGACAAACACCGACTCACGCGAACATCGCCCCTTGAACCAAGCGCCTGCTTGGGTGCACCCTTGTGTCTGTTGCGGACAAACAATTACAAGGACCCCGCCATGTTCGAGATCACCCGTCACCCCGTGGCCGACGCGGTGCGCCAGCGTGCACACCTGGATAACGACGCCTACCTGCGCCTGTACCAGCAGTCTGTCGAGCAGCCCGAAACTTTCTGGGGCGAGCAGGCCAAGGCCTTTCTGGACTGGTTCAAACCCTGGGATCAGGTGCACACCAGCGACCTGAAACAGGGCCGCGCCGAGTGGTTCAAGGGCGGCCAGCTCAACGTCGCCTATAACTGCATCGACCGCCACCTGGAAAAACGCGGCGAACAGATCGCCATCATCTGGGAAGGCGACAACCCGGCCGAGTCGGCGCACATCACCTACAACAAGTTGCATCACAACGTCAGCCGCCTGGCCAACGTGCTGAAAAGCCGTGGCGTGAAGAAAGGCGACCGCGTGTGCATCTACATGCCGATGATTCCCGAGGCGGCCTACGCCATGCTCGCCTGCGCGCGCATTGGCGCCGTGCATTCGGTGGTATTCGGCGGCTTCTCTCCTGATGCCCTGCGCGACCGCATCCTCGATGCCGATTGCCGCGCAGTGATCACTTCCGACGAAGGCGTGCGCGGTGGCAAGTACATCCCCCTGAAGGCCAACGTCGACAAGGCCCTGCAAAGCTGCCCGGACGTCTCCACCGTGGTAGTGGTCGAACGCACCCAGGGCGATGTCGCCTGGGTGGAGGGCCGTGACCTCTGGTATCACCAGGCGCTCAAGGAAGTCGATACCGACTGCCCGGCCGAGCCGATGGACGCCGAAGATCCGCTGTTCATCCTCTACACCTCCGGCAGCACCGGCAAACCCAAGGGCGTGCTGCATACCACCGGCGGTTACCTGCTCGGCGCGGCGATGACCCACAAGTACGTGTTCGACTACCACGAGGGCGACATCTACTGGTGCACCGCCGATGTCGGCTGGGTCACCGGGCACAGCTACATCGTCTACGGCCCACTGGCCAACGCTGCCACCACGCTGATGTTCGAGGGCGTACCGAATTACCCGGACGCCTCGCGCTTCTGGCAGGTGATCGACAAGCACCAGGTCAATACCTTCTATACCGCTCCCACCGCCCTGCGTGCGCTGATGCGCGAGGGCGAAGGCCCGGTCAAGGCCACCTCACGCAGCAGCCTGCGCCTGCTCGGTACTGTGGGCGAGCCGATCAACCCGGAAGCCTGGGAATGGTATTTCCATGTGGTCGGCGACACCCGCTGCCCGATCGTCGACACCTGGTGGCAGACCGAAACCGGTTCCATCCTGATCACCCCGCTGCCCGGTGCCACCGACCTCAAACCGGGCTCGGCCACCCGCCCATTCTTCGGTGTGCAGCCGGTGCTGCTCGACGAGCAGGGCAAGGAGATCGAAGGCCCCGGCGCCGGCGTACTGGCGATCAAGGCCAGCTGGCCGAGCCAGATCCGCAGCGTCTATGGCGATCACCAGCGCATGATCGATACCTACTTCAAGCCCTACCCCGGCTACTACTTCACCGGCGATGGCGCGCGCCGTGACGAGGACGGTTACTACTGGATCACCGGCCGCGTGGATGACGTGATCAACGTCTCCGGTCACCGCATCGGCACCGCCGAGGTGGAAAGCGCGCTGGTGCTGCACGATGCCGTGGCCGAGGCGGCCGTGGTCGGCTACCCGCACGATGTGAAGGGTCAGGGCATCTACGCCTACGTCACGCTGATGAACGGCCAGGAACCCTCTGACGGATTGAAGAAGGATCTGCTGAGCCTGGTTGGCAAGGAGATCGGCAGTTTCGCCAAGCCGGAGCTGATCCAATGGGCACCGGGCCTGCCCAAGACACGCTCGGGCAAGATCATGCGCCGCATTCTGCGCAAGATCGCCTGCAACGAACTGGAGAACATGGGCGACACCTCCACCCTGGCCGACCCCAGCGTGGTCGACAGCCTGATCGATCAGCGCCTCAATCGCTGAGCCACACGCCCCTTGCCCCGCACGCGGGGCAAGGCGGCATCTTGCCTTGGGCCAGCCAAGCGCCGAAACTGCGCGCCATGGAAAGCCTACGTCGTCAGATCGAAAAACAGGTACACAGCCTCACCGGCGCCTCACTGGGCGTGCTCGACCTCGACCAGCCGCGCGGTGATGCCGGCCTGTTCGGCCCCGAGTCGATGGTCTGGAAAATCCACGCCGACTTTACCGCGATGATGGTCGGCGGTATCTCCGCTCTGCTCCTGCAGATGCTCCACCCGCTGGCACTGGCCGGAGTGTGGGATCACTCCACCTTCCGCCAGGACATGCTCGGTCGCCTGCGCCGTACCAGCCTGTTCATCGCCGGCACCACCTACGGTGGCCTGCATGATGCCGAGCAGTTGCTCGACAAGGTGCGCACCATCCATCTGCAGGTGGTCGGCAGCGCGCCAGACGGTCGCCCCTATGCCGCCAGTGATCCCGAGCTGCTGACCTGGGTGCATGTCTCCGAGGTCAGCCAGTTTCTCGCCGGTTACCTGCGCTATGTCGACCCGCAGTTAGCGGTGGCCGAGCAGGATCGCTACTACCGCGAAGTGGCGTTGATCGCCGAACGCCTCGGCGCGCAGGACGTGCCCAAGTCGTGCCGAGCCATCAGCGACTACCTTGAGTGCATGCGCCCGCAGTTGCTGTGTGATGTGCGAACCCGCGAAGTGGTGCGATTGATGTATGCAGCACCGATGCCCAATATTCTCGCCAGGCCCTTCGGCAACCTGATGATGCAGGCCGGTGTGGACCTGCTGCCGGACTGGGCCAGCGAGCTGCTCGGTGAACATCAGGCGCCCTGGCGCCGTCCGCTGATTCGCAGCAGTGTGCAACGCACCGCCGCACTGCTGCGCTGGGCGATTCGTAACAGCGCCGCACAACGCGCCCAACGTCGTCTAGCGCAGCGCCTGTAAGGCGGGTTACAACCGCCCCTGGTCGCACCCGCCTGGCTCCATCCCCCGCTGCGTTTCTTGATAAACTTCCGGCCTTCCTTTCTCCGAGACGCCGCGCATGCCTTCTCTTGACCAGGCGCTGCGCGCCGCCCTCGCCGCTCGCAAAACCCTGCTCACAGAGCTGCACGCCCAAGGCACCGACTGCTACCGCCTGTTCCACGGCAGCCAGGAAGGCGCACCGGGCCTGACCGTAGACCGCTACGGTCCGCAGTTGCTGGTGCAGAGCTTTCATCAGCCACTTGAAGCCAGCGATCTGCACGCCATCGCCGGTAGCGTCGAAACCGCTCTGGGGCAACTACTGTTACTGGTCTACAACGACCGCTCCAAGGGCAACTCGCGCATTGATCGCGATCCGACTCTGTTCCAGCCCAGCGAAGCCGCCCTGGAGGACCTGATCGGCCACGAGTGGGGCCTGAACTATCGCGTACGTGGTCGTCATGCCGGGCAGGACCCGCTGCTGTTTCTCGACCTGCGCAACGCCCGCGGCTGGGTCAAGAGCAACAGCGCCGGCAAATCCGTACTCAACCTGTTCGCCTACACCTGCGGCGTCGGTCTGTGCGCGGCAGCGGGCGGTGCGCGCGAGGTGGTCAACCTCGACTTCGCTCAAGGCAATCTCGCCGTGGGCCAGGAGAACGGCACGCTGAACCCCGAGTTGCTGCCTATGCAATTCATCCAGTCGGACTATTTCCCGGCGATTCGTCAGTTGGCCGATCTTCCCATCAGCAGCCGTCGAGGGCAGAAACTGCCGAGTTATCCGCGCCTGCAACCGCGACAGTTCGACCTGGTTTTCCTCGACCCGCCGGCCTGGGCCAAGAGCGCTTTTGGTACGGTCGACCTGCTGCGTGACTACCAGAGCCTGCTCAAGCCGGCCCTGCTGGCCACTGCCGAAGGCGGCACGCTGGTGTGCTGCAACAACCTGGCGAAAGTGGAGATGAGCGACTGGCGTGCTCAAGTGCTGCGCTGTGCCGAGAAGCTCGGCCGCCCGGTGCGAGACTGCCAGGTGATCGCCCCCGCACCGGACTTCCCTTCGCAAGACGGTAAACCTCCGCTGAAAACCCTGGTCCTGCACCTGTGAAGCGAGAAAATCGTTCACGCTGAATGCGCCTGTAACGACCGGAACTGAACCGGCGTGCCATACTCCAAGTCGTCTCCTCGTCTGGATAGATGACGCCAAGCCATGCCCAAAGGACTGAAGCGCGCGCTGAGCGCACTGTTGATCACCGTTTTCCTCTACAGCCTGATCGGCTTTCTGATACTGCCGGGTATCGCCCTGCGTATCGCCAACCAGCAGTTGGCGCAGTACGCCACGGTGCCGGCCTCGCTGCAGCGTGTGCAGCTCAACCCCTTCACGCTCGAGCTGAGCCTTTGGGGTCTGCGTGTCGGCGAGAGCGGCCAGGAGCAACTGAGCTTCCAGCGCCTCTACGCCAACCTGCAGGGCGACAGTTTGTGGAACGGTGCCTTGCACCTGAGCGACGTCGAACTCGACGGTGCACGCACCGAAATACTGTTCGCCAAAGACGGCACGCTCAATCTCACCCAGTTGTTCCGACTGCCGGAAAGCCAGGCGGAACCCAAGACAGAGAGCAGCGAGCCCTTCCCGCTGCGCATCGACAGCATTCGTCTGCGTGAGAAGTCACTGCGCTTCCAGGACTTGCGCCCGAGCGAGGCCGTGGAGTTCGCCTATGACGCACTCGACCTGGAACTCAACAACCTCAGCACCCTGGCCGGTGACAACGCCGAAATGACCATGACCGCCAGCGGCCCACACGGCGCGCAAATTGACTGGCGCGGCAAGGTCAGCCTGACACCGATCACCTCCAGCGGCAGCCTGAGCGTCAGCGATGGCCGCCTGAGCACCTTCTGGCCCTACGTACGGGATGCCTTGCCACTGGTACTGAAAGAAGGTCAGGTCGACCTCAGCAGCGACTATCGCCTCGACCTGTCCAGCGGTACCGAACTGCAGTTGAGCAAGATCAAGGTACAGCTGGCTCCATTCGCCATCGACGACCCACAAGGCAAGCCGTTGGTACGCTTGCAACGCCTGGAGATCGACAACACCAGCCTTGACCTGGCCAAGCAGCAGGTAGTGGTCGGTCAGGTGCGCAGCCAGGGCCTGGAGGCCTGGGCGGCACGCGAAGCCGACGGCCAGTTGGACTGGCAGAAACTGTTCGCCAAGCCCGTGGGCGCCAAAAGCGAGGCTACCGAGCCCGCGCAGCAGGCAGACGAGAGCAAGCCCTGGCAGGTGCTGCTACAGGATGTGCAACTACGCGACTACAAGGCTCACCTGGCCGACCGCGTACCGCAGCAGGAAGTGGCTGTGGAGGTCGGCCCACTGAACCTCGACCTGAAGAATTTCGACAGCCTCGGCGACAAGCCCTTCGACCTCAGGCTCGACAGCGGCCTGGGCAACCAGGGCAAGCTGCAGGCGGCCGGCAACGTGCAACTGAGCCCGACCAGCGCCCAACTCAAGGTCAGCACGCAAGACATCGACCTGCGCCTGGCACAGGCCTATCTGAGCCCCTTCATTCACCTGGAGCTGCGCAGCGGCCTGCTTGGCAGTGACCTCGACGTGCAACTCAAGAGCACCGAACCGCTGGCACTCAGCATCACCGGCAGCGCCAAGGTCGATCAACTGCACACACTGGATACTCTGCGTGAACGCGACTTCGTGCGCTGGAAACAGGTACGGGTGGGCGGCCTCGACTATCGCCATGGTGAAAGCCTGGTCATCGAGCGTGTCGAGCTGGATCAGCCTTACGCGCGCTTCGTGATCAACGAGAACCTCACCACCAACGTCAGCGAGCTGATCGTGCCGCAGCCAGATGCGCCGAGCGAGAGCAAGGCGGATACAGGCAAGCCGCTGGCGATCCGCATTGGCGGCGTAGCGATCAATGACGGTTCGGCCAACTTCGCCGACTTCAGCCTGACCCCCAGCTTCGCCACCGCGGTTCAGCAGATGAACGGCCGCATCGGCGTACTCGACAATCAGAAACCACAGGCAGCCAGCGTCGATATCCAGGGCAAGGTCGACCGCTACGCACCGATGAGCATCAAGGGCAAGCTGACGCCGTTCGATCCGCTCAACAGCCTGGACATCGCCACCAGCTTCAAGAACGTCGAGCTGACCACCATTACCCCCTACTCCGGCAAATTCGCCGGCTACCGCATCCGCAAGGGCCGCCTCAATCTCGACCTGCACTACCGCATCGAGAAGGGCCAGCTCAACGCCGAGAACAAGGTGCTGGTGGAAAATCTGCAACTGGGTGAACGGGTCGACAGTCCGGATGCCGTGGACCTACCGATTCGCCTCGCGGTGGCCCTGCTCAAGGACACTCAGGGGCGCATTTCCATCGAGCTGCCGGTACAGGGCGACCTGAACAATCCACAGTTCAGCGTCATGCCCATCGTCTGGCAGACCCTGCGCAACCTGGTGTTGCGCGCGGCACAGGCACCGTTCAAGTTCATCGCCGGTCTGGTCGGCGGCAGCAATGTCGATCTCAGTACCGTGCCATTCAACGCCGGCTCTGCAGAGCTGGAAGGCGACGCGCGCCAAGCGCTGGACACGTTGGCCAAAGCGCTCGAGGAACGCCCCAATCTGCGTCTGGAGGTAGAAGGCCAGGCTGCGCAGAGCGCCGACGGCCCGCTGCTGGCCGAACAGCGTCTGCAACGCGAATTCCGCGAAACCTGGTACAAGGTCCTGCAGCGCCGCGGTGACAAGGTGCCGGCCAGCCCCGACGAACTGACGGTGGCCGAGGACGAACAGGCCGCCTTGCTCGAAGGCATCTACCGCGCCCGCCTCAAACAGCAGCCCCCTGCCGAATGGAGCGAGCTGGACAGCGAGCAACGCCAGCAGAACATGCGCAAGGCCGTGCTGGACTCCTGGGCCAAGAGCAAGCTGTTGCTGCGCCAACTGGCTCAGCAACGCGCTGCAACGATCAAGGATTATCTGGTTGAGCAAGGCGGGTTGTACGATGAACGCGTCTATTTGATCGATGCCAACCTGGGTGAGCCCGAAGCCGACGGCCGCGTGCTCACCACCCTGCACCTGGACAGCCAATGATCAAGCGCAGCTTATCCATCATCACCTTCACAACCCTGGCTGCCGGGCTGCTCAGCCCTAATGCGCTGGCCGATACTCTGCGTTGTGGCAGCGCCCTGGTCAGCCTTGGCGATCGTCCGTTCGAGGTCGAACGCAAATGTGGCGCACCGGTGCACCGCGATCCAGTCGGTTACACCCTGGGCTCTTATGACCGCCGCGAATACATGATCGAGGAATGGGTGTATGGCCCGAGCAACGGCATGCTCAGCATCCTGCGCTTCGAGGGTAACCGCCTGACCGCCATCGAACGTCGTCGCGAACGCTGAGCAGGAGGCTCTCATGCACAAATTCAGATATCTGCTGACCCTGCTCTGCCTGCCCCTGATAGCCGAGGCGTCCTCTACCTATCGCTGCGGCAGCGCTCTGGTCAGCACCACAGCGCCAACCGCGGAAGTACAGAGCAAATGCGGCGAGCCATCCAGCCGCGACTTTCTCGGCTACAAGGAAGTGGTCGATCGCTATGGCTTTCGCAACGAGGTAAGTGTCGAAGAATGGGTCTACGGCCCGAAAAGCGGCATGTACCACTTTCTACGCTTCGAAGGCGGACGCCTGACCGAGATCCGCAGCAAACGCGGCAGCTGACATAGCGCCGTACAGGGGCTGGGCGAGACAAGCGGCTCATGCAGCCGGCACAAAAATCAAGGCCCCGCCGGTTACACCGGCGGGGCCTTCGCGCATCCATGCCTGACGCTATCCGTGCTGATAAGGCGTCCTGCCTGGAGCCATCCATGCTGCTATGAAGTCCATTTGCGCAACTGTCCGTACTTGAGTGGCATCCTTACCATGCAATCCCTGCGTCTTAGAGCTTGTCGCTGAAGTCGCGCAGCTCTTGCTGGGCCTTTTCCTTGGTCCAGCCATAACGTTCTTGCAGCTTGCCGGCCAGGTATTCGCTGTGGCCCTCGGCGACGTCCAGGTCGTCATCGGTCAGGTTGCCCCAACGCTCCTTGATGCGACCGTTAAGCTGCTTCCATTTGCCTTTGATGATGTCGCTATTCATGGTCATTCTCCCAGTGACAGAAGGTTGGGCCGGGTCGTAACCCGGCCGGCTCGGCTATCAGTCGGCGGTTTTCAGGGCATCGGCGGACACGTCACGCACACCCTCGATTTCCTTGGTCTTGGCGATAGCCAGGTCACGCTCGGCGTCGGTAGCGACCACACCGGACAGGGAAACCACGCCTTGGTTGGTCTCGACCTTGATATCCAGCGCGCTGAGGCTCGAATCAGCGACGAAGGTGGATTTCACTTTGCTGGTGATCCAGGTGTCGGATACCGCCTGCTCGGCTTTATCCACAGTGTCATTGGCCGCCAGCATGGTCGGCTGTGCAGCGAAGGCTGCCGAGGCCAGCGACAGGCTCAGAACAGCAGCGGTCAGAGTAGTAGCGGCAAAACGGTTGATTGGCTGTTTCATTGTTTGACTCCTGTACATTCCAGACAATCTGCAAACCAACTCCTGGTTGCAGGTTCACCAGTACTGTTGCAGGCGCTGTGCCAGGTTTTAAAAATAAAATAATTACTTTAAAAACAATGACTTAACAGCAAACACTAACAAGCTTTTGATTGCATTTCGCCGAGTCGAACAAAAAACTCCGGGCAATTTGCATGATCTTCAAGGACTGCGGTACCCGAGCGGCTTCATCCGCTCATCAACAGCACCCCATGTGCGGCGAAAGCGATCTGATGCGGCAGAGGCGGTACTGTCTGCACCTCTGCCGGGCGGCAACGCTCTATAAATGCGGCGACCTATTGCCGAGACGCAGAACCTCTCCACACGCACCACCATGAATAGCAAAACGACTCGCGGCCGCCCGCGCAGCCTCGGCCGTGAAGCTGCCCTGGCCAAAAGCGCCCGCGAAGCGATTGCCACCCTGCTGCCGGACTGCGTAACCGCACCTCAACGAGCCGCCCTTTGGCTGCATAGATGGCCGGCGAGGCACGTACCCTGCGTGCCACCAAAGAATTGGAGCAGTCATGCATCGAGCGATGCCCAGGCCCTCACCCGCGCGTCATGCAGGCGTTGCACAACGGCATGTCACTACTGACCCGCGTGGAATGAGCAATGACGAACTGAAGACCGTTGCAAGGCTCGCGATACGCGGCATGGACGCCTACACCACAGTCACCACCTGACGAGCAGGCATAAAAAAGGGCTCCCGCAGGAGCCCTTTTCGTTCGAGCAGCTAAGTCGTGCTTAGACGCCAGAGGCCTCGGCAGCCGCTACGTCCTTGATCGACAGCTTGATACGACCGCGGTTGTCCACGTCCAGTACCAGTACTTTCACTTCCTGGCCTTCCTGCAGCACGTCGGTGACCTTCTCCACGCGCTGATCGCTCAGCATGGAGATGTGCACCAGACCGTCCTTGCCCGGCAGGATGTTGACGAAAGCACCGAAGTCGACAATACGCTCGACCTTGCCGACGTAGATCTTGCCGATCTCGGCTTCGGCGGTAATGCCCAGAACGCGCTGGCGAGCAGCTTCGGCAGCTTCTTTGGTTTCACCGAAGATCTTGATCGAGCCATCGTCTTCGATATCGATCGAGGCCTTGGTCTCTTCGCAGATGCCACGGATGGTAGCGCCGCCTTTACCGATGACGTCGCGGATTTTGTCCTGGTCGATCTTCATCGCGATCATGGTCGGTGCGTTGGCCGACAGCTCGCTGCGCGATTGAGCGATGACCTGGTTCATCTGGCCGAGGATGTTCAGGCGAGCTTCCAGCGCCTGCTCCAGCGCCTGCTCCATGATCTCTTCGGTGATGCCCTGGATCTTGATGTCCATCTGCAGTGCAGTAACGCCCTTGGCGGTACCGGCAACCTTGAAGTCCATGTCGCCCAGATGATCCTCGTCACCGAGGATGTCGGTCAGAACAGCAAACTTGTCGCCTTCTTTGACCAGACCCATGGCGATACCGGCAACTGGTGCCTTCATCGGTACGCCAGCATCCATCAGGGCCAAGGAAGCGCCGCAAACCGAAGCCATCGAGGAAGAACCGTTGGACTCGGTGATTTCCGACACCACACGAATGGTGTACGGGAATTCGTCGGCAGCCGGCAGCATGGCCTGTACCGAACGGCGAGCCAGACGGCCGTGACCGATTTCGCGGCGGCCAGTAGCGCCCATGCGGCCGCACTCGCCCACCGAGTACGGCGGGAAGTTGTAGTGCAGCATGAAGGGGTCTTTGCGCTCGCCTTCGAGGGTGTCGAGCAGTTGCGCATCACGCGCAGTACCGAGGGTGGCAACCACCAGCGCCTGGGTTTCACCACGGGTGAACAGCGCCGAACCGTGAGTCTTGTCCAGTACGCCGACTTCGATGTTCAGGCCACGTACGGTACGGGTGTCACGGCCATCGATACGCGGTTTGCCGTTGACGATGTTCTCGCGCACGGTGCGGTATTCGATTTCGCCGAAGGCGTCTTTGACTTCACCAGCGGAAGGCTGGCCTTCTTCGCCAGAGAACTTGGCAACCACCTGATCTTTCAACTCGCCAAGGCGCGCGTAACGATCCTGCTTGATGGTGATGGTGTAAGCCTGGGAAATCGCTTCACCGAACTCGCTGCGGATAGCGCTCAGCAGTGCAGTGTTCTCGGCTTTAGGCTGCCAGTCCCAGGTCGGTTTGGCGGCTTCGGCAGCCAACTCGGTTACAGCCTGGATAACGGACTGGAATTCGTCGTGGGCGAACAGAACGGCGCCCAGCATCTGGTCTTCGGTCAGCTCTTTGGCTTCCGATTCAACCATCAGTACAGCGTCTTTGGTACCGGCAACGACCATGTCCAGGCTGGAAGCCTTGAGCTGCTCGTAGGTCGGGTTCAGCAGGTAGCCGGCTTCCGGGTGGAAGGCGACGCGCGCGGCGCCGATCGGACCGTTGAACGGAATACCGGAGATGGCCAGGGCAGCCGAGGTACCGATCATCGCAGCGATGTCCGGATCGGTCTTCTTGCTGGTGGAAACCACGGTGCAGATGACCTGCACTTCGTTCTGGAAGCCTTCCGGGAACAGCGGACGGATCGGGCGGTCGATCAGACGCGAGGTCAGGGTCTCTTTCTCGGAAGGACGCGCTTCACGCTTGAAGAAGCCGCCAGGGATCTTGCCGGCAGCGTAGGTCTTTTCCTGATAGTGCACGGACAGCGGGAAGAAGCCCTTGCTTGGGTCGGCAGTCTTGGCGCCGGTTACGGCAACCAGCACGCTGACGTCGTCGTCAACGGTGACCAGCACTGCGCCGGAGGCTTGACGGGCGATACGGCCAGTCTCGAGGGTAACGGTCGACTGACCGAACTGGAATTTCTTGATTACCGGGTTCACGGTGTTTTCCTTCTCTTTGTTGCCTTGGGGGAAATTGGAAAGAGGCGCGGGAGTCGGACCCGGTGCATCCCTCGAAAAGCCAAAAGCTGGAAGCCCAGCACCACGAGGTGAGGATCACTCCCCACTCGCGACGCCGAACTCCCAGCTTCCAACTTGTGCAGCTCGCGTCTATTAACGACGCAGGCCCAGGCGACCGATCAGGGCGCTGTAACGACTGGTGTCTTTACCCTTCAGGTAGTCCAGCAGCTTACGACGCTGGTTAACCATACGGATCAGACCACGACGGCTGTGGTGATCTTTACCGTTGGCCTTGAAGTGACCTTGCAGCTTGTTGATGTTGGCGGTCAGCAGGGCAACCTGCACTTCCGGGCTACCGGTATCGCCTTCAGCTTGCTTGTAGTCGTTAACGATCTGGGCTTTTTCTTCAACGCTGAGTGCCATGTTGGCTTCCTCTCATCAGGAAACTGCCGAAGCAGTCTCAATAGGCCGGGAATCGCTTCCCGTGTTTTTAAAAAGAGGTATGACCGTGCCTACTAACAGCCACCCTCGCAGTACCTGATGAAGACCTCGTCAGCATCAGGTTTTCAGCCATCTCGGCCGAACCGTACGGTGCTACGCACCGGTATAAATCAATCGACGCGGGGCGATACGCCCATCGTCACTCACCTCACCGATGCCGATGAAGCGACCATTGTGATCCTGCACCCGCACCATGCCGAACTTCGGTGCCTCCGGCGCTCGCACCGGCTGCCCTTGCAACCAGTAGAACGCGCTGTGCTCGGAGAACTGCAGCAACGGCCAGTCCAACAGACCGCTATCGGCCGGTAGCAGGAAGCGATCCAGCGCCTCGTTACCACCTTCGGCGTGTGCGGCCTCGAGTTCTTCCAGCGTCACCGTACGCGTCAGATCGAACGGGCCGGCCTTGGTACGACGCAGCTCGGCGACATGCGCACCGCAGCCGAGCAACTGGCCAAGATCCTCAACCAGCGTACGAATATAAGTGCCTTTACTGCAATCAACCGCCAGGCGAGCCTGCTCGCCTTCACAGGCCAGCAGCTCCAGGCGCGCAATAGTAACAGAACGCGCTTCGCGCTCCACTACCTCACCCGCACGAGCCAGCTTGTACAGCGGCTGACCATCCTTCTTCAACGCCGAGTACATCGGCGGTATCTGCTTGATTTCACCGCGAAAGCGCGGCAACAGCGCTTCGATTTCGGCACGACCGACGGTCACCGGGCGACGTTCGATCACATCGCCTTCGGCATCGCCAGTGGTGGTGGTGACGCCCAACTGAGCGACGGTTTCGTAGCCCTTGTCAGCGTCGAGCAAATACTGGGAGAACTTGGTCGCCTCACCGAAGCATAGCGGCAGCACACCGGTAGCCAGCGGGTCGAGGCTGCCGGTGTGACCGGCCTTCTCGGCATTGAGCAGCCAACGCACCTTCTGCAACGCAGCGTTGGACGTGAAACCGTGCGGCTTGTCGAGCAGGATGATGCCGTCGACCTTGCGGCGAATACGTTTGACCTGCGCCACGCCTTACTCCTTGGAACCTGCGGTGTCGTCGTCGTGCAGACGATCTTCCGCTACGGCACGCTCAATCAGCGCCGACAGATGCGCACCACGCTGAACACTCGCATCGTAGTGGAAGTGCAACTGTGGCACGCTGCGCAGCTTCATTGCCTTGCCCAGCTGCATACGCAGGAAGCCGGCCGCGTCGTTGAGCACCTTGAGGCTCTCTTTGATCGCCTCGGCATCATCCTGCCCCATGACGGTGATGAAGACCTTGGCGTGACCGATATCACGACTGACGTCGACTGCGGTGATGGTCACCAACCCCAGACGCGGATCCTTGACCTCACGCCGAATGAGCTGGGCCAGTTCGCGTTGCATCTGGTCGCCGATACGCTGGGTACGGCTGTAATCTTTGGCCATTTTCTACTTACCTTTACGTCGTCCACCGTCTACTCGCCAGCGGACCCAAAAGCGGCAAACGCCCGGCCGCGCGAATGCGGGGCCGGGCGTTGCGTGTTGCGACTCGCGATTACAGGCTGCGAGCCACCTGGACTTTCTCGAACACTTCGATCTTGTCGCCGACCTTGACGTCG
>Ga0208645_1000534_pt1 | contig 40152 bp, 49 predicted proteins | sample VirMetDEL_Sep_01_FD_184519 | JGI IMG/M metagenome (GOLD analysis project Ga0208645, IMG submission 184519) | Aqueous microbial communities from the Delaware River and Bay under freshwater to marine salinity gradient to study organic matter... | ecosystem: Environmental > Aquatic > Marine >... | reverse complement strand
TGGTAAGGCTTTGGCTGGTTACGCTGATAATGGCCTCGTTTACGCAACTGCTACCGCTGGCAGCATTGATGATGCTGTTGTCGCTGGTGACCGTGTAAAGCTGGCTAAAGGCGCATCTGCCGTTGGTACACCATCTTCAGGTTTAGCTGAATTTGAAATGCAACGTTCATTTATGGATGACGCAACAGCGGCTTAATTAAATCGGGGCTGGCTTAATTGTCAGCCCCTTTTTACTAAATAAGGAAAACAAATGGTTGATATGCTTCCAGAAGAAAAACATGGTTTTTATGTTGAATTTGAATTACGGGCAGAAGAAGACCGCAATGAATCAATGAAAACGGGCTATCCTGTTTTTCACGATATAGAAATTGCAATCATTACAATGCCAGGCGGCAATCTTGTTGTTGATAAGGTTGTGTCTGATGAATTATTAAATGAGTGGAAGCGCGGTATACCTGGACGCAAGCCACCATCTCCCTTTGCCACATCCGCATATGAGGCATGGAAAGAAGGGCGTGAAGCCCCCGTAAATGGAATTGATTTAAAAAACTGGCCTGGAGTTACCCCAGCGCAATTAAAAATGTGCCAAGGCTGCAACATTCGCACCGTTGAAGATTTAGCAGAATCAAACGCTGATTCTATTCGCAAAATGGGCATGGGCGGCGTTGCTTTAAAAGATAAGGCTATATCTTATTTGAAGTCTGCGGGTTTAAACAAAAACAGTGAAGAAGTGAGCGCTTTAAAAGTTGAGATGGAATCTTTGCGTGAAGCTGTCACAAAAAGAGATTTGCAGATTGAGAAGTTAATGGAACAGTTGACTGAGCCAGAAGATGAACCAAAGCGCAGAAAGAAAGCAGCGTAATGGACACGCATTTTTTTGAACGGGATGGCATTGATTTTATATCAATCAAGATTGATGCAAGTACTGCCGTTGATCTTATTGCAACGGAAGACCACAAAGTTAAATACAAAACCGAATGGATAGCGTACAATGCAGTCGTAAGAGCGCACAATGCTGATGGTACGTTTAAGGCAGACGATCCTGCAACGCCTGAAAATGAAGCGTTTGTTAAAGTTAAGAAGAAACCCGCTAAAAAGAAGGCGAAATAGTTATGACATTGCTGACGATGGTAAACGGCGCACAAGACACAATTGGTCTTACACGATCATCTGTCGTTGTTTCGTCATCTGACGGCAATACAAGGACGCTGTTAGCTTTGGCTCAAACGGAAGGGCGAGAATTAATTGAACGCTATTCTTGGCCTCAAACACAGCTAGAAGCTACTCACACAACGTTAGGCGCTGAACTTCAAGGCGTAATGGCGACACTTGCGCCAGGCTTTGGTTACATTATTAATCAGACGTTTTGGAATCGCACACTAACGCAACCTGTTACTGGCCCATTATCGCCACAAGAATGGCAGCTTCAGAAAGCCCGTGTAACGACAGGCCCATACTCTAGCTACAGGTTACAAGGCGGGAAGCTTTACGCTTATCCAGCGCCCCCTGCGGGCAACACATGGGTGTTTGAATACCAGACTGTAAACTTCTGTGAATCTAGCAGCGGTACGGATCAACCTGCATGGTTAGCTGACACTGATGTTGGTTTGCTAGATGAAAACTTAATGCAAATGGGCATTGTCTGGCGTTTTAAGAAAAAGAACGGCTTGGATTACTCAGAAGATTTCCGCGTTTATGAGCAGAAACTTGCCAATGAAACTGCAAGAGTTGGCGGCAAAAAGGTATTAGATATGGCTGGCGGCAATCAATCTAATACAGGAATTTATGTGCCTGAAGGTTCTTGGAGTTAATTAAGTGGAAAGTATGCAAGAAGCCTTAAATAACAATTACCAAGGCATGACACACACAGGCCGAAAGCCTCAAGGCTTGCAATTTGCTCAAGACATTAAGAAAACCATAGATAATGCTCCTAACGCTATTCTTAAATGGGTGCAAAACAATCCTATAGAAGCTGGATTAACAGCGGTATCTACCGTCACTCCCTATCCGTTTGATGCAATTCCAGCAATCGGTGCAGAAGCAGCACACTATTATAATAATCCTGACAATCTAACGCCAGGCAATCTTAGCATTTCTGGGGCTTCTGTCTTAGCTCCCGCAATTCCTGGCATGGCTGTGTTAGGCGCTTTAAAGAAATCAGGCAAGAGCATGGCAGACGCTCTTAACCCAGATAGAGCAGCAGATATAATAAATGATGGGAAAAAATACCTGTCTAATGCGGAACAGAAAGCTATAACAGCGGCTGAAAATAGAACTTTTGGAATACCTGATAGACAAAATTTAATTGATCAAGCTAACGAAACAGGTAACATGATAGCTCCCCCTTGGGGCGCTAAAGGGCCAAAAATATCTTTAGGCAAAATGTTTTCTATGGAAGATGCTTTAAAAATAGATGCACCGCCTTCAGGAATGTACCAAAAACGAAATGTTATTACTCCAGAAGATATTCCTATTGGTTCAAATTTAACTAACTTATCTGGTGATCAATCTGGAATTGGTGTTTTAAAAAACAGTTTGTCTGGAACATCTAAGGTAGATTTAGACGGTGGGTTTGGTTACCCACAACGTGTTGGTGATGATATTTGGAATAGTCATGGCCCTGTGGTTAATCAGATTCAATCAATTGCTGACGCAACACCTGATAAAAAAACATTTGCATTAACCACAGACATGACACCTATAGCTTTGCATTTTAATGATATGGTAAACAAAAGATTTTTTGAGTTGTTTGACAAAAAAGCAATTTCTAACGCTGACGATATTAATGAAACAATTGCAAAAACATTTAAATCTTCAAAAAATCCAGACGGAGTAACAGGATTTCCTGGTATAACATCACCTAAATTTAAAAAATGGATGAACAAACTAAACGGAACAAACAGGTCTACCGTTTTTCTTGCTTTAGATAAAGGTGGAATGCAGAAATTAGGTGTACCTGATTTGGGTGAAATAAAACATTCTATTAGCTCTCCAGATAGCCGTTACCGCCAATCAAGCCTTGACCCGCTTGTTGGGTACAATGCCGCAGAGATAATTCCTGGAAACGTAGGTATACCAAATGAATTGTTAGACATTCCACATGGAACATATCCTATGGGAATGAAGGGTAATTACCCAGGCGGTTTTGATGTAAAGTTGCCACGCAGTGTCGTATATCCACAATGGGCTGAAAAAGTTGCGGAACGTGGCCTTGCCCCTGCACAAGTGCAAGGGTCATTTAGACAAAATAAAATTATACAACCAGTAACACAACAATGGCAAGATAAGGCTATGGCTGCCCGTGAAAGGGTTCTAAAGAATAAATGAAGAAACTATCATCATCAACCATAGATATTTCTGTCGGCGTAACACCAAAATCTGCACAGATGTTTTTCTGTGCTTTTATTAGTTCTGTTTGCACTTTTATTGGCAAATCGTGGAAAAATATTTCTTCATCCACAATGTCTGGAAAACAAGCAACTTGGGCTACAAAAAATGCAGATTCTATCGCGTTAAACGCAGATTGTTTTTTGTTCATAATATTACCCCCTTTAGGAACTAAACATTGTAACATTAATATAATAAAAAAGAAAGTATTTGTGTGATGCTCCAGCCACTAGCAGATAACTCAAGAAAGTCACCAGTATCCAATTCGTCAAGCACCCCTGCTCCTGTTAGGGGATGGAACGCTAAAGATTCGCTTGCTGACATGGAAGAAGATTGGGCTATCACGCTGGAAAATATGTTTCCTAATTTAACTGACGTTGAATTAAGAGGCGGATATGCGTCACATTCAACGGGCAACGGAACGGGTGCAGTTGAAACTTTAGTTGAGTATTCTGGCCCAGCAACGAAAAAGCTATTAGCTTGCGCTGGCGGTGTTATATATGACGCATCTGCGGCGGGTGGATCAACGTCTATTGCTACGGGCAAATCAAACGCACGTTGGCAGACTGTTATGTTTGGAACGGCTGGCGGTAATTTTCTTTATATGGTCAACGGTGAAGATGCGCCTATTTATTACAACGGTTCTTCTTTTACTACACCAACACTAAGCGGAGTAACGGCTACAAATATAGTTGATATAATTGCCCATCAACGTCGATTATTCTTTGCTTTTAATGATAGTTTAATTGTTGGTTATCTGCCTGTTAATAACTTAGCTGGAACAGTATCAACTTTTGATCTTGGCGGGTTATGCAAGAAAGGCGGCAAGATCCAAGCCCTTGCAAGCTGGACAAGAGATGGTGGTTCTGGCCCTGATGATATATTTGTTGCCATTACTTCTGAAGGCGAAGTTATATTGTATTCGGGCAATGACCCTGGGACTGCAAACTCTTGGCTTTTGGTCGGTGCATCGTTCAGCATTGGTAAGCCTATTGGTCGCAGATGCGTTGAGGTTGTTGGCACTGAGGTTATGGTCACAACTCAGGACGGTGCGATTCCGTTATCAACTATGCTGCCGATTGATAGAGTTGGCGCGGCTGGTAAGGCATTGTCTGACAACATACAAAACGCATTTATTGCTTCAGCTAGAAGCTTTGGAACCGTGTTTGGGTGGCAATCAATACACTACCCGCAGGGATCTTATGCGCTGTTTAATGTTCCAGTTAGCATATCTGAATCATATCAGTATGTAGTCAACACGCAGACAGGCGCATGGTGCAAGTTTACAGGGCAAAATGCGGCTTGCTGGGCGCTGTTTAACGGTGATCTATACTTTGGTGCTACAACAGGCGGTGTGGTCTACAAGGCCGATACAGGAACATCTGACAACACTGCAAATATTGAATTTACAATTAAACCAGCTTTTAACTATTTTGGTCGGCGCGGAGTAAATAAGCTTTATAATTTGTGCCGCCCACACTTCACATCAAATGGCGCTCCAAATGTTGCAATTGATTTAAATATTGATTTTTCTGATGTTGCACCGACAAGCATACCGTCAGCAACGTCACTTAATGCTGCCTTGTGGGACGTTTCAAAATGGGATGAAGCAAATTGGTCAAATGAAATAGTTATTGCAGATTGGTTGACCGTTTACGGAATTGGTGATTGTGCAACGCCAACAATTCGTGGTGCGGAGAATGCCTTATCTATTAAGTTTTCTGCATACGATATGATTTGGCAAACAGGAAACGCATTGTAATGATTGTAAGATTTTTGTTTATTATTGTTGCCATTGCTGCTTTTAGCTCAACGGCACAGGCAGACCTAACAACGTGCCAAGGAAAGTATGCACTTTGCGCTGCATCGACTTGTCAGCCAACAGGCAGAACTATTGCCACCAATAACGGCAACACATACCCAGAAGTCGTATGCAAATGCCCAATTATAGACGGTAAAGCTATTGCAGACACTACTATGGGAAATATGCAAGGTTCATGTGATCCAATAGACGATAATCACGTATGGAGCTTATTTGCTCCAAAGAGATACTACCCACAAGAGGCAAGCAACTTCAGCAAACGACCAGAAAAGATGCAAGCTGTTGTACAAAAATGCGATGCAAGTTTAAATCAAGGGTTTAATGCTAGTAATTGTTTCAGCTTTAATTGCAAGATTGGCCCTGACAACATTGCAATTTGTCGTTGCCCAATGGGACAAGTTCCAGCAAACACAACATTCTTAACAGAGGCAGGGCAAGGCAACCCAGAAGCTTGTTACCAGCATCCAGTTAGCTTGCCTGTTCAAAAGTAATGACGCAACTTATCTTTGATCGTGACGAAGAATTAGCACAATGGGCTGAACTTAATTACCCAGATGCAGCCCCTTTATGCAGACCGTTATCGGCAATTGGAATGGCTGACAAAGCTGGAAACATTATTGGCGTTGCAATTTATCATAATTACCGCCATAATGATATTGAAATAACTTTTGTTACTTCGACCCGCCGTTGGGCCACGAAGGGAACAGTCAGGGCATTATTGCACTACCCCTTTGAACAACTTGGCGTACAGCGAATGACCGCAATTACAAACAAATCAAACAAGAAGGCGAGAAAGCTGCTTAGTGGGCTTGGTTTTTTGTTGGAAGGCACACATCCATATGCGGCAAAAGGTAAGACTGCTTGCACGTATGGTTTATACTTAGACAATGCAAAGAGGTGGTTAAATGGGTAAATCTACCCCGTCCGCACCAGCGGCTCCTGATCCAGCGGCAACAGCGGCAGCGCAAGGTGCGGCAAACAAAGAAACGGCAATTGCTCAATCTCGTTTAAATCAGGTTGATGAATACACGCCTTATGGCAGCAGTGTATATTCAGAAACAGGAAGCCCCGTTGATGGAATACAAAGATTCAGGCGTGATACGACTTTAGACCCAGCGCAGCAAGCTATTGTCGATCAGCAAACTGGAATATCAGGCCAGCTTAATGCGTTAGCGGGCGATCAAATATCAAGGGTTGGCAGCAATTTAGCAGATCCATATTCGTATGAAGGAATGCCAGGCGCACCTAGTGCTGATGCAGCGGCTAGACAACAGACTATTGATTCTATGTTTAGTCAGTTTCAATCGCGTTTAGACCCACAATTTGCAGACGCTCAAACAGCTTTAGAAACTCAACTAGCTAATCAAGGCATTGGCGTTGGGTCTGACGCTTTTACGAAAGCAATGGAAAGTCAAAACCGTTCTAAAAACGATGCATATCAGTCAGCAATGAATGCCGCTATTACGGGCGGCGGATCGGAACAATCTAGGTTATTTGGTTTGCAAGGCAGTGCTAGAGAGCGGGCAATTCAAGAATATGAGCGCACCAGAAACGCGCCATTGAACGAAGTTGCTGCGTTAATGTCAGGCACACAAATCAACAACCCAACATTCTCAGCTATTCCACAAACTGGAATCAGCCCAACAGATATTGCTGGCCCAATCAACACAGCGTACCAAGGCAGTATGAATAATTACAATCAACAAATAGGCGCAAATAATGCCGCAATGGGCGGGTTGTTTGGTTTAGGCGGCGCTGTTGGTGGTGGTTTAGCTGGTAATACTTCTTTGTTTTCAGACCGTAGAGTTAAAAAGAACATTAAAAAAGTTGGCAAATTAGATAACGGACTTGATGTTTACTCATACCAATATAAATGGGGTGGCCCACAACAAATTGGCCTTATGGCGCAAGACGTTGAAAAAGTTAATCCAAAAGCTGTGCAAGAATTTAACGGTATTAAGGCAGTTAATTATTCGGAGGCTGTTCTGTAATGGCAAGTCGCAACGTACAATTTTATGGCAGCATGAATAAAGCACTTGGTGGCGATCCTATACAGCGTGACTATGCACAAGATCCAAGGCGTTTAATGGCTCAACAGCTAATGCAACAAGGATCAAGCACTGCACCTGTTCAATCGCCATTAGAAGGGCTTACAAGGGCATTGTCGGGCGTTGCAGGCGGTTATTTTGGCGGTCAAGCACAACGTGATATGCAAGAGCGTGAACAAGCGTTAAGCAGTGATATATCCACGGCTATGGAAGCTGCAACACCGAGAGTTGTTCCTGCAACCCCTGCCACATACAGCCAATCTGGTATCGGAGACTTTGAGCCAAGCACACCTGAAACTAAAACAAAAGGTGGTTTTGCTGGTATTGTTGATGCGTTAAGGCCAATGGACAATCCTGATCTATCTAACTTTAGGCAACAAGCTTTAATGGGCGAAATGCAACAACGCCAAGCGGCAGAGCAAGCGGCATTGGCTAGAGTGCAAAAAAGAGAAGATTTAGAAAATGAGTTAAAATTAAAACAAAAATACCCATCAAGTGCAACTGGCAGACCAACATCGACAATACAAGATTCAAGAGAGTTAACAATACTTCAAGACAATGTAACAAACGCAACTACGGCAGCAGGAAAAGCAGATGCTAAAAGAAAACTTAATAACTTCATTGAAATTAAAGCTTCAGATTTAAAATATATAGAAGCAAGGGAAAAAGCAAAACTTCAACCAAAAATTGAAGCGGCTCCTTTAATTGCTGGCGCAACAGAACAAGGAAAACAATCTGTAATAGCATCAGGAAAAGCGTTTGAAACACTTGCTAAAGTAGGTCAAAGCATAGCAAACATTGATGATGCAATTTTGCAAATTGATAATGGCGCAAACACTGGGCCTATAATTTCTATGCTGCCTAGCTTTACCGCTGCATCTGTAAATTTAGATAACGTGCAAAGACGAATGGGTTTAGACGTTATTGGAAATGTAACATTTGGGGCATTGTCTAAAGGTGAACTTGATTTAGCGTTAGCAACGGCACTGCCAACAAAACTTGATCCTGTGTCCTTAAAAAATTGGCTAACAACAAAGAAATTAGCACAACAAAAATTAGCTAGGTATGTAAGCAAAGCAGCAATTTATTTGGGTACACCAGGCAATACGGTAGCTAGTTGGGCTAAATTGCAGAAAGGAAATACAGGGCAAGGCGGCACACCAAAAAGAATAAAGCTTGATGCTCAAGGAAATATAATACCATGACACAAGAAGTAGAACTTGCAGACGGAACAATATTAGAATTTCCAGACGGAACCAGCCCCGCTGTTATACAACAAGCGGCAAAAAAAATTATTGCCCAAAGCGCTGAACAACCAGAAAGACGCCCTGAACAACCGCTAGGCACTACCCAACAGCCTGAACTTTGGGGCGGTGGTAGTCAGTTTTCAAGCGGTGTTTTGCAAGGTTTAGGCGACGAATTAAAAGCTGGCGTTGCCGCTGCTAAAGAATCATTTTCTGGTGGACTTCCTTTTGGTGAGGCATACGACCAAGCCTTGCCACAATATCAAAGATCAAGAGAACTTTACAAAAAAGAAAACCCAATACTAGCTCCAACACTTGATATTGCTGGACAAACAGCGCCTTGGCTTGCTGGCGCTAGGTTTATGCCAACCCCTGCCCCTGGATCTTCTATGATTCAAAAAATGACGCAAGGAGCAAAGATTGGAGCGCCTCTTGGCGCGTTGTCTGGTTTTACAAATGCAGAAGGCGATGTAGTTGACAGAACAATAGGCGGTGGAACAGGTCTTGTTGGCGGAGCGGTTATTGGAGCAGCCACGCCCCCTGTTGTTGAAGGATTAATTGCAACTATTAAATTTGGAATTAATCAGCTTGTTTCTCGACTGCCCTATCAACAGCAATCACTGGCTGCTCGCAAAATTGCAGAAGCTATGGAGCGCGATGGAGTAAGTCCAGAACAGGCCGCAGCTAAAATGGAAGAAATGGGTTCAGAGGCTGCATTGCTAGACCTTGGCCCGAATACACGCGCCCTTGCTGGATCAGCCCAACAAACTCCAGGCGAAGGAAAAACAAAAATAACTGACTTCTTAATCAACAGGCAAGAAGGCGTAAGAGACGCTGACAAAGTTATTCAAGGCGGTCAGGTAAATAGAGTTGCAGGGCAGATTGATGATCTTGTCCCAGAAAAGTATGTTGATACTGAGGCCGGTATAACTGCCGCAAGAAAGGGTTTTGGAAAGGACTACAACGCAGCACGGGACGGTGGCGACCTTGTAGACGTTATGCCTTTAATAAAAAGCCTTGATGACGAAATTGCCAATTCTAAAGGCGGCATTCAGTCAAGCTTGCAAAAAGTGAAAGACTTGCTTGTAGACCAAAACGGAAACCCAGAAATAACGATTGAAACTCTACATCAGTCAAAGATGGCTATTGATGAATTAATGTCTGGTGAGGCCCGCACATCTATGGGCAGCGTTTCAAAGGGCCGTGTGAAGGATTACACGAATAGGCTTATTGAGGCGATAGAAAGCAGCGGCGAATCGGGCGCGGCATACCAAGCCGGTAGAGTTGGCACCCGTGGCGAATGGATGAAGCAAGAGGCACTTGAAAGCGGTGCTAAGTTTATGAGTAAATCAGAATTTATAAATCCTAGTGAATTAGCTGCTTCATTAGCTAAAATGTCGCCAGAAGAATTGCATACTTTCAGAATTGGCGCGGTGCAGGCGCTTAAAAATAAAGTTGGCGACCTGACGCGCAGAGCGGACGCAACTAAGAAAATAATGGACATTACAGGGCTTGAAGACAAAATAAGAATGGCTTTTGGCGACAATGAGATGTTTAAGAAATACATAACTGGCCTTGAAACAGAAAAAGAAATGTTCAAAGGCTATTCTATGATGGGTGGCTCACAAACGGCAGAACGTGAAGCGGCTAAAGCAGACGCTGTAATTGACCCGTCAAGAGTTATTCGTGGTTTAATCAGAATGAAGTCACCTAATCCTTTAGATACAGTTGGCGGCATGGTGGACATTCTTGGTGGTAGTAAAGATCGGCTACTAATGTCTGAAAAACTGTCAAAAGGATTGGGCGAAGGATTAACTGGGCAAGACTTGGCTTCTATACAAAAAGCTTATCGCGCTGGTGAAATTACAAACAGAATTAAAAACAGAATGATAAAAGCATTAACAATAACGGGCGCAACAGGCGGTCAAGAAACAATGCAAAAAGCTTTAGGAGCAAGATAAAATGGCACGTAACGGATCAGGGTCTTACACAAACCCATACCCCAATTTCGTTGCAGGAACTGTAATTTCCAGCGACCAAGTTGACGCAAACAACAGCGCAATAGCAACGGCGTTGACGCAATCAATTGCGGTTGACGGACAAAGCACTGTTACGGGCAACATCCCAATGTCGAGCAAAAAGTTTACGGGTCTAACTGTTGGAAGCGCATCGACGGACAGCGCAACTTTAGGACAAGTTCAAGCCAGTGCATATGTATTTTGCGGTACAATGGGCGGGGCTGCGGATGCTGGCACTTTAGCCCCTACACCCGCCATAACAGCATATGCGGCTGGACAGCGGTTTTTCTGGAAGGCATCAACTAGCTCTAATACAGGCGCCATGACGGTTGCTATTAGCGGGCTGTCTACAATTGCAATGCAAAGCGACAGAGCGGCATTAGCGGCGGGCGATCATGTCGCGTCAGATATTTACATGGGTATCCTAGATACCACTTCAACCATGCAGATTATGAAGATTGCAGACGCACCAGCGGCAAGTGCTACCGTTGCTGGATTAATTGAGATTGCAACTGATGCGGAGACTTTGACGGGTACTGATGCCACACGCGCTGTAAGTCCAGCGGGATTAACTTCTGTATACTCAACAATTAGAAGCATACCGCAAAACAGCAAATCAGCGGCTTATACGTTAGTTTTAGCTGACGCTGGTAAGCACATATACCATCCAGGCGCTGACACTACCGCCCGCATCTGGACGATCCCTGCTAACGCTTCTGTGGCGTATCCGATAGGCACTGCCATAACATTTGTAAATGATACGAGTGGTGGCGTTATAACTATTGCAATAACGTCTGACGTTCTTGTTTTATCACCAGATGGCACAACAGGGTCACGTTCATTAGCAGCCAACGGAATCGCAACTTGCATAAAGATGACGGCAACAAGATGGATGATTAGCGGATCGGGATTGACCTAATGAGTATGCAGCAGATAATGTTTGCCAGTTTAGCATCTGGCGGCGATTTTGTTATAAATGGCAGTGGATTATTTGATGGTAGCAGTGGTCAGTTAGCACGAACCCCTAGTAGTGCAGGAAACCAAGACAAGTTCACAGTTGAGTTTATATTTAAACTATCCCTTGGGCTGACAAACCCAATCCTTTTAGGCGTGAACCCCACATCAAGCCAAGCTGATACTAATTCGTTTACTATTCAGCTTATTGGGTCAGGCACAACAGGTTACAATGTTCGTGTCGTAGGATGGGGGACAACGTGGTTGGAAACAACACAAGAACTGCGTGACCCTGCTGCCTATCAGTCACTTATTGTGGCTTGTGACAGCACTAATTCTACGGCAGCAAATCGTGTTCGTATGTATCTAAACGGTACAGAAGTTACGGACTTCGCAACACGCAATAACCCCACACAGAACCAAAACTTCGGGATGAATGGAACTGTGCCACATGAGATAGGGAGTTACGCTGGAGGATCAGCGTTTATCAATGATTATGTGGCTAGAGTAGTAAGTATAGACGGATTACAACTAGCCCCAACATCATTCGGTGAAACTACAGACGATGGATTCTGGAGTATTTCGGATGTAAGTGAATTAGACTTTACAGGCACAAATTCTTTCTTAATTGAAGGCGGTGCTAATGTAGCGGCTGGTTATGATAGTGTATTAGTAGCAACAGCCGATAGACCGACAACAACAGTAAGTGCAAGTTCTTCCCAATACACAGGTGCGACAGGGACGGCTACTTTCTTAGCTGATGATTTAACTGTAGCTAGTAACAGTAGTGTTAGAGTTAATGATACTTTTACTGGAGACTTCTCTATATCTTTCGATGGCTATAATGGAGGTACCGGTATTGGTCGAACATTATTATACCCCAGTTCAGAAGACGGCACGTATAACAGTGCTGTTCAACCTGGAGCTAACTACGGAAGCTTCTCTGGTAATCAGTTCCTAATAGATCACAACGACGGTTCTTATTATTCTAATGGAGCATCTTTAACAGCAAGTCTTGGGGCAACTTATGGAGTCAGGGTAACAGTAACACGTAAGGGGTCTGTTCTTAGTATTTATTATGATGGAGCATTTAAAGCGGTATTTGCTAATGGCTACTCAGGAACACTGCGTCTTGTACACGGTGGGGCGAATGCCACGGCAACTATTAATACGGTCAACTGGACAGATTGGTCTGCAACAGGTTTACCAAACGACTTCACCAAGACAGGCACAATAACCGCCACCAACGATTCTCCGACGAATGGTGGTGATGACAATGAATATGGTAATTATGCTACGTTTAACCCCTTAATACCTGACACTAATGCAGGAACACCTGTTTACACGGATGGTAATCGACATTTTGCAAACGCGAGTGGAACTGGTTATTGTGGGGCTTCTACTTTAGCTATTAATTCAGGTAAGTTTTATGTTGAAATAAAGCCTAACACATTTGTGAACGATGAAGAGATTATTGGTTTTGCATTAGCCTCAAGTAATGTTTGGGGGTCAACGGCTCAACTAGGAAATGCATCAGGCCAAGGTGCGGGACTTCATACTTTGTCAACTTCTGACACTAAGCTAAAGATAGACGGTGGCTCATTAACCACAGTTGATACAAAGATGTTATCCCCTGATCGAACAATTATAGCCATCGACAGTGAAGCGGGTAAAGGCTGGTTAGGTTTTTATGATAACAGTGGCTCAGTGTCTAGGTGGGTTGACACTTCTGGCACTACAAGAACAACAGATCAACCAGCAGCAGGGACTAACGCAACTTGGACTTTCACAGCTAATGAAGCGGTGTTGGTTGGTTCAAGTTTATATGGCGATGGTAACACAGACATATACGCAGACAGTGGTGATTGGTTAGGAACTCCACCTTCTGGTTTTGTTTCTATGGGAACCCAAAACCTACCTACCCCAGCCCCAATTAATTATGAAGATGAATACTACATCGAAGCTGGAATAAGCCACAGCAACGGATCAACGACAGCGGTTACGTTGCCTAAGACGGTCAGTGGTGGTGCGATGGTGCGTATTAAACGTACAGATTCTACAGGTAGCTGGTATGGATTTGATACGGTTCGTGGAGCTAATAAATCAGTAAGATGGGACGTAACCGAAGCTGAAAGTACAAGCACGTTTGATGATCAGAACTTAACGGGAACCACATTTACTATGCCATCAGATTTGGCAACTGGAACTTATTTACTAGAGTGTTTTTATGTGGGCAGTTACTTCCAGATTAAAGGATTTGTTGGTGACCACCCAACTGTTCAAACATTAAGTTATGATTCAGCATTAGACTCTGCTCCCGGTTTTATGGTCTTCTTTAACAGAGATGGTAGCACACAAGAGCGTACAATGACTTACCACATCTCTACGGGTAACGCTTCACGATTAGATGTTACAGACCATGCAACAGCGGCAAGTAATGCTGGAGCATTTGGCAGTTTTACCCCGACAACGACACAGTTTAAAGTTGGCAATGAACAAAATTCAAACCAAGATAGTGCCAACATTATTTCGTACCACTGGGCGAACAGCGGCCCGTATGCGTTTGGAAGTTATACAGGCAATGGAAATACTGATGGGCCTGTATCGAACGTAGGTGGTGGCTCTCAATTCTTATTCCGTAAGAACTCTGGTGCGGCTACGTTCTGGTCTACTACATCACCCCAACTCAACGGTAATGAGGTTAATAGTGCTTTAGATTTGTCAGGTACTCAGGCTTTAACTGCTGATGCTGTATCCCAGATGGACTTCCTATCTACAGGTTTTAAAACTAGGGATAATGGATCTGAGGTTCATTTAAACAACTCTGGAGCCACTTATATCTACGGAGCCTTCGGCATCCAGCCATTAACAGACGGTGCGATCAACCAAGGTAGGGCAAAGTAATATGAGTATAGACCAAGTAAGCGCAGCTATCGGTGAACTTAAAGCAGAAGCTACGGCATCTAAGAACCAACGTGCAGCCCTGTTCGATCAAGTCGGTGACATTAAAAAGATGGTGGCTGATCTAACTGTTGTCATCCAGACTAACATCACTAAGGATGATATAAAGATAGCTGAGATAGAAAAGGATGTTAAGTCACATGGGTCAGCTATAGGGGACTTAAAGAAGTTTAAACAACGTATGCTGATTGGCATTGCTGCTATTGGTGGTACTGGTGGTATAGTCGGTGCCTTAACAACTGGATTAGCTAATAAGTTAGGATTAGGTTAGATGTTAACACTTACCTACACGTTAAAGAAAAAGGAGCACACTAATGCCTAAGCTAACACTCTTAGATATGACACAGCGTATCCTTAGTAGTATGGATAGTGATGCTGTTGACTCCTTTTCAGATACCGTAGAGTCTGAACAAGTTGCCTACATTATTAGAGATACTTACTATGATCTAATAAACAACATTGAGATACCAGAGCATCGTAAGTTAGTGCCTCTGACAGCTCTAGCTGATACAACTAAACCTTCAACTATGAAAGTACCTGAGAATATCAGACGTATAGATGAAGTCAGGTACGATACTATACTTACAGGTGACTCTATTAAGGCATACGAAGTAGTATCTTGGGTAGAGCCTTATCAGTTCTTATCAGATACTCTATCTCGTCAGTCTACAGACTCAACTGTTGTTACTGTTACTGTTGATAATGGTAAAGTATTTATCTACAATAACAAAGCACCTACTTACTATACTAGCTTTGATGATGAGTTCTTAATCTTTGACTCTTATGATAGTGCAGTAGATGATACACTACAAGCAAGTAAGTTTATAGTATGGGGTCTTGAAGAACCAACCTTTACTATGTCAAATACCTTTGTACCTGATATAGATGTAAACTTATTTCCTCTATTACTTAATGAGTCTAAGTCTACAGCGCATGTAGAACTTAATCAACAAGCAAATCCTAAGGCAGAGCAACAAGCCTTAAGACAAAAGATACGATGGCAGTCTGACAAACACAAAGTATCTGAAGCAAGGAATAACTCTTATGGAAGGACCGACTATGGACGTAGCAGTAGACGCAAACGATAGTAATGTTATTAATGTAAGTGAGTTACAATGGGAAACAGCTAAAGGACATAAGTTACAAGTAATAAAAACTAATCCTTATGGGTTTCTAAAGTTTCAATGGGCTGGTGGAGGCCCTCTACCTAAACAACTAAGCGGTAACTATACTAATGAAAGGGATATGAGAGCAGCTGGCGATAAGTACATTGCTTTTAAAGTAGAAGATCAAACACGTGGTATGGATATTTTAAAGAATGCCAAGAAATCAAAGTCTAAAAGTATATAACACGTTTGTAGCTGGTTTAGTTACTGAAGCAACCCCACTGACGTTCCCTGAGAACGCAGTGTTAGGTGCAGACAACTGTGTCTTTGATAAGAAAGGGGACATACGTAGAAGGCTGGGCCTAGACTATGAAGCTTCTGCTGCTTTAACTAACCTTGACGTAGTAGAAGCTACATGGGAAACTCAAGCAGTAGGCTCTTGGGTCTGGGAAGAAGTAGGAGGTGACGGTACGTTACACTTCCTTGTTGTACAGATTGATGCTACCCTACACTTCTATGACTTAAGTACTCAACCTATCTCAGATAACAAGAAAGGTTTTACTGTAAACTTAGCAAGCTTTGCAGCTCCTGCTGCTACTGATGTAGGCTCTGAGTTGATTGATGTAGCCTTTGGTAAAGGTTATTTGTTTGTCGTATCTAGTAAACTAAAACCATTCTATATTGAGTACACTCCAACAGGTTCTGGTTCAATCGTTAACACTGAGATAGGTGTCTTAGTAAGAGACTTTGATGGTGTAGAAGACAGTCTAGACATTGATGAAGAACCTACTTCTTTAACTGATGCACATAACTACAACTTAAAGAACCAAGGGTGGATCAGTTCAGGAGGTGGAGTAGCTAATCCTATTACTACTTACTTCAGTAGTCAAAGTAAATACCCCGGTAACAACAAACAGTGGTGGGTAGCTAAAGACGCTAGTGATAACTTCGACCCTTCTGAGCTAACTAAAATCTTCTTTGGTAATACGAGAGCACCACGTGGTCACTTTATCTTAGACCCCTTTAACAAAGACCGTACAACAATCTCTGGTGTATCTAACATTGTAGCTGAGACAGTAACTACACGGCCTGAAGCAGTTGCTTTCTTTGCTGGTAGAGCATGGTATGGTGGCCCTACTTCAAGTACTCTAGCTGGTACAGTTTACTTTAGTCAGATCATTGAGAACGATACTAACATAGGTAGGTGCTACCAAGAAGCTGATCCTACATCAGAAGAGATCAGCGACTTGATTGACACAGACGGAGGTGTCATAGTTATTCCACAGGCAGGGAACATCCTGTCTATGAGAGTCACTGGTGAGTCACTCCTAGTCTTTGCTGTTAACGGTGTATGGGCTATCTCAGGCTCTGGTGCTGGCTTCTCACCTACTGACTACACAGTGACAAGCATTGGTGATGCTGGCCTACTAGGAAAACGTAGCATCGTAGACGTAGAAGGCACACCCCTGTGGTGGAGTGAACGAGGTATCTTCTCTATTGGTCGTAATGAAGTAACTGACCGTATTGAAGCTAAGTCTGTATCTGAACAAACTATTCAAACGTATTACGATGACACTATTCCTAACGTATCTAAAACATCCTGCCAAGGTTCTTATGATCCAGTATCTAAGAAGGTTACATGGCTGTGGAATGCAGCAGGAAACACAGGCAGTTACCAATACAAGTACGACAAAGCTTTAGTGTTTGATACAAACATAGGAGGCTTTTATCCGTTCTCCTTTGGTAGCCTAGCTTCAAATACTCCATATGCTTTTGGTGTCTTTGTACTCCCTACTGTATCTAAGACTTCTCAGACTAACCAAATCATTCAAACGAGTACAGGTAACAATGTTATTCAAACGAGTACAGGTAACAATGTAGTAGCTGACGTTGAAGTGCTTCGTAGTGCTACTAATACTACAGCTTTTGTAATTGCTAAACCAGACGGTACAGTCTCTGAGTTCACCTTTGGACAGCTAAACAACGATACCTTTTATGACTGGGCTACAGTAGATGGAACTGGTGTAGATGCACCTAGTTTCTTTGAGACTGGATATTTATTGGAAGGTAATGTAACTAATGCTAGACAAGCCCCTCATGTTATGGTATACTGTAAGCGTACAGAGACAGGTTACCAAAGTGATGGAGGAAGTGGTTTCAATGTTTTAAATCCTAGTAGTTGCTTTATGCAAGCTCGTTGGGACTTCTCAGACAATAGCAACTCTGGTAAGTTTAGTACGAGACAGCAAGTGTATAGGATACTAAAGACATACAACCCTACTCCTGCTGCTTTAGATTTTAACTCAGGGTATCCTGTAACAGTGACACGTAACAAAGTAAGAGGTACTGGTAAAGCATTGCACCTGTACTTTGACAGTCAGGCAGGGTTTGATTTTGATATGTTTGGCTGGGCTATTCAGTTCGCTGACAATGTAAGGGTATAGAGGAAGTACGATATGAATTTCTTTAGTGGTCTTTTAGGTGTTTTAGGTATTGGTGCAGCTGTTCTTGGAACAGTAGCTGGTTTTCTTAAATCATCTGATGCAGCTGACAACCTTGAAAAGGCAAGTAAAGCACGTGAACGTGCTGAAACTATAGCAGCTAAGAGAGCTGACTTAACTGCACGAAGACAAAAGATTCAACAGATTCGTCAAGCACGTATTAAAAAGGGTGCAGCTATTTCTAGAGCGCAAACTTCGGGGGCTTTAAATAGGGGGTCTTCTGTGTACGGAGGAATAGGGTCTATTCAATCACAGGCAGGAGGAAACCTATCTTTTTTAAATAAAGCAACAAACTTAAACCTTCAAGCTAGAGCGCAACTTTCTCAATCTACGTTGTTTTCTAACCAAGCTCAACAAGACGCAAATACAGCATCTATCTTCAGAGGAGTTGGCTCTCTTGGAGGCACTATCTTTAGTAATAGAAGTGATATCGTTAAAGTAACACAACAGGTATTTAGCTAATATGCTTACAGAAATAGAAGCACCACCTCCCCCTCTTCTTTCTAATTTAGATGAGCAACCTTCACCTATTCCTGAAGACGAAGCTATGCAGATTGCTGAGATGTCAGCAATAACAGATAGGAACCTTAATGGAGAAAACGCTCTACCTCCTGAACACTGGTTACAAAGAGCTTTAGAGGGTAAAGAAACTGATATTAGGCAGTACTTAGCTGATACTAAAATTAATAAAGACATTGATAGTTTTGTTGAAGGAGAGACAACAGAGCCTACAGCAGAGCCAGCGATACAGGTTCAAGTACTCAATGATCTTACTTCTAGGAGTAGTTCTGAAGAAGGTCGAAGTATCTTAGAAAGAGAAACAGCTAAAGCTTTAATTAATAAAAGTATGTTTAGTGATGTACGGAGTTCTGTTATAGATAGTGAAGAACTAACTGATGAGGATTTAGCTAAACTAACTGATCCAGTAGGAAGACAAGAAAGTTTAACTGCTGCTTTACTTCTACTTAACAGTGAGAAGGGTAGATACGCACGTGAGTTTGGGGAAGCAGGAGTAGGTGAAACAATTTCAGAAGTTTTCACACTTTTTCTTCCTTATATAGATACTCTTAACCAATGGCTTAACGGTGAGCGTAAATTTGAAACATTAGGCAACGCACTACGTAGAGAGTCTGATGATATCTTTTATAATATTGATCCTGTAGCTAAAGTTGAAGAAATTATTAAGAAACTAGATGAGTCAGACTTGCCTAACCTCCTTAAGTTAGATACACTAGCAAATAAAACTATAATGGATGATGAAGCTACTGTTCGTTCTTTGTTTGAATTAATAGATATAGCAGGAACTGGTCAAACTCTTAGAGCGTTAACTAAAATAAAACGTATTAACAGACTAAGTACAGTTACTAAAGACCCTGATGCAGCCGCTGAAAGAACAACTGAAATTGTAGAAAAGTCCTCTTATTCTGATAAACCTCTTAATAAAACAGAAACAGACGAACTTCTTGAAAGTGTTATTCCCTCTTCAAGTAACAGTTTTGTTAATGGTACATCTGGTAAATCAGCTAGAGCTTTAGAAAAACACGCAGCTGAGTTAGAAGCTATTAAGACTGTCAAAGGACAGAATTTCTTGTCAGATGAAGAACGTATTGAAGCTATTAAAGAAATCAGAGAAGACTTAATTTCTAGACTCCCTAAAGATAGTTTAGTAGACGTAGGTACTTTTGATACAGATATTAACCGTGTAACTTTTAAGTTTGGCACAGGTGACGAAGGCTTAAAAGGTTTTGCATCAGAAGAAGCAGCTAAAGCAGGGGCTTTACGTTTAGGCTTACAAGAAGGTTTCTATGATATTACTAAAGACGGAGTGTACTACGTCACTTCTAAGTTTGATGTAACTCCTTATAAAGAGGGAGGAAAGTCTATTCTTAAGGGTTTTTCTGAGATAGACGGTGAGTTTCATATTAACTTTGTACCTCAGTACTTACTAGGTAACCGAGTAAACTTACGTTGGAATGAACGTGTTTCACGTGGTGGTATTGTTGGAGTTAATGCTTCAGCTAAACTGAATGAAGTATTTAAAAATACTACAAAGATGTACACTAAACTAGGAGCTAACAGTAGGCAAGCTATTGATGAAGTAATGTCACATACTCAACGTAACAATGAAGGACGTTGGTTGTCTATGGATTCTTTTGAAGATTGGTTTCAAACTAATAAACAAAGAACAGCAACAGATGATGAAGTTACTGCATACGGTTCTCTTATACAACTTCATCAAGCTGACGAGTACATCTCTAACTACGCGCTACGTCAAGAGTTTATTCAACGAGGGTTTCAAGAGTACGGGATCATGGGTGTTATAGATGAACCTAGAATAGCTAAGGAACTTACTTCATTTGACCGTAAAAATACTAAGAACGTAGCTATCTTTGACGCTACTAACGGTAAACTTTACCCTAAAGGAGAAACTGCTGGAGTCATTTTAAAGAAGATGGAAGAAAATGATAACCTTGTTCTTGTTAAGTTTTTAGATGAGGTTAAGACTAAAGGTGGTGATAAAACTCAGTACGTTTTAGTAGACAAACGAGGTGTGTCTAAGAAAGCTATTCGCTCTAGAGTGTTAAATCATTTTAATGGCCCTCATAGAGAATACGATAGCCCTCACTTTATGAAACAAGCTGTAACTGACTCTGAAGGCACGTTAACAGATGTTCGTACACACTTTAATGTAGGAAGTAGAGATGAAGGTATTAAGTTAGCTGATGAATATAATAAAGCTCTTGAAGCGTTTAAGGTAGCTGAAAAAGCTGAAGACGCTGGTGGAGCTACATCAGCTAATATTATATCTAAAGCTACAATTATAATTAATAAGAATACTCCGTATGCCAGTTATGATGAGATGAAAGAAGCTATTGCAAAGGGTAAACTTAGTCGTACTCCCTTTGAAGTGTGGCGAGATAAAGGTGATGCACCCCTTAATGATGTAACAAAATACAACTCAACTAACAAAGACTCTATTAACCCTGAAGCTTTAGATATTGATGAGGATATGGTAAACTTTTCAGCACGTGCGAGGCAGTATATAGACCAAGGACGTTTGTACTACTCAGCACGTGGGGATCACCTTAAAGACCCTTACGGTAAGTTAGCAAAAGTAGCTGGGCATAATGAAATCTTAGAAAACTCCATTAAACATATTATTAATACCCGTTCTTTTGGAGAGTTTAAGTCCCGTAATACTCAAGAGTGGGTTCAAACTTACAAACAGTATCTTCAAGATGGTGATTTAGCACGACCTGATTGGTGGTTTTTTACACATGGTAAGTTTAAAACGGATGGAGTACCTTCAGGAGCACTTGCTCAAGCTGAAAGAACACGCACTGGTCTAAAACGTATACTTCATGCACGTTCTGACATGGCTAAAGACATTGAGAATTATAAGTATAAACTACATGAGTATACACTATCTAATAAAGGTTCATTAAAAGGACTTGGATCAGAAACTTTAGAAAAAGCACTGGATAACAACTGGATTGATGGCCTTCGTGGTATTACGTTTAAGTTATTTCTAGGTTTAGGGGATATATCACAGGTAATTGTCCAAACTTCTATGATACCTGTTGCTGCTGCTGTAGCAGGAAGGCAAGGAGTACAAGCTTTAGCAATGTTACCTCTTTTACGTATGTCAGAGTGGATGTCAAACCCTAAAGCTCTTGAGTTCTTAGCTGCTAAAGCGTCTAAGATAGGTTCACCACTTGGAGTAAACTCTATTGAACCACGGCAAGTGCGTGAATTGATGGAAGACATACGAGATAGTGGAGCACATGTAGTAAACGGTACACAGGCTGAACTTGACAGTCCTTTTGATGGTAATAGAGTATTCGGTCCTTCTGCTTTAGGAAGGTTAGGGGAGTACAGTGATAAAGCTTTAGATGCTGGTCTTGTTTTCTTTAAAGAAGGTGAGAAACTTAATCAAATGGCTGGTTTTACTATGGCTTGGTTAGAGCATTACACTAAAACAGGTAAGCGTCCAGTAGGGGATGCCTTAGAAGCTGTCCTATCACGTGCAGAAATCTTTGCAGGAAACATGAAATCTTCTAGTAGAGCAGCATACCAAAGCGGCCCTGCTTCTATTCCTATGCAGTTTGCTGCTCACCCTATTAGAGTAGCTGAGCAAATACTATTTAAACAAGCAGATGGGTTAACTGGAGCAGAAAGACTTAGATTTGGAACTTCTATTGCTGTCTTGTACGGTACAGCTGGGTTAGGTATCGACTCTCTTATAGAAGGAGTTGTTGAGAAATATGAAGAAGTTAATGAAGTAAAAGTAGATGGACCAACAAGGAAAATTATAGCTAATGGTGTAATCGGAGGTCTTTTTGAAGGTACTGATATAGGACGTATGCAACCTTTACGGGATAATATTATTAGTGAAATCTTAACTAACTTTGAAGACCTTAAGTTAACTGACTTTGGAGGCCCTTCAGGAAGTCTTGTAGGTGATTGGATGGAAACAGTAGGAGGCTCCCTGTTATTACGGGGCCTTGCTGAAGGTACTTTATCTCCTAGTGGTATTGTTAGTGAAAGTGGTGAGTTATTAAAAGAAATCTTTTTGTCTTTACCCGCTCCTAGTAGGTATGATAGGGCTTGGTCAATGCATTTATATAACGCTAATATTAATAAGTCTGGAAAACTTTTAGAAATGAAAGAGTATACCACTTTAGAGAAAACTTTAACAGCTGCTGGGTTTCCTCCTATACATAGTGACGAAGTATATAAAGCTACCTTAGATATGAAAGATATAAAACGTGGGATTAAAACTCATGTAACTTTTAACAAAGATATTTTACTAAAAGCCATTCTTACGAATGACAAAGATACAGCAAAAGCTTTATACACTCGTATATCAGCTATGACAGCTACATATCAGAACCAGAAACCTCATGTATACAGAGAGTACACTAGACAAATGGCATCTATGCTTAAATCTATTAACAAACAAGCAACAAAAGAAAACTTAAAAAGACTTTATAACTTCTTTAGTACTGAGTATGTTAATACAAAAGTGAGAGGAAACTAATATGGCTACTCGTACAGGAAGTGGATTTACTGACTTTGTATCAAGCGATATACAGTCTAAAGAACAAGTTGTAATGAGTGGGTCAGGGACCACAGCTAATCGGGCTTTTGTGGGTCAAGCAATAAGTGAATTAGGTAAAATAGGTGGTAAGGTTTTTGAAGCTACAGCTGAAGGGTTTGAAGATGATATTGTACGTGAGCTACAAGTTGCTCGTAATGAAGCTTATGATGAGTTTCAAACTACTAAAAAACGTGTTGACTCTGCTAAGGCTCAAGGTAAATTAAGTACGTCATCTTACTCTACAATTCTACGTAGGAAAGTTATAGAGATTGAAAACAAGTACCCCGGTTTTTCTTCTGAGGTAGAGGATGCTAAGAGAGTTATGGGGATTACCCCTACTTCTGATCTTATTAAGAATGAAGCTAATGCGACTGTAAAACTACAAGAACGTCTTTATTCTCAGGCAAATGAACATAATACCCTTATAATGGATGCGAGTGGTTCAATAGATTGGGAAAAAACTGGATTATTAACGTCTAAAGTAAGTGTTCGTAAAGCTGAACGAGCTATAATAGAGGCTGAAGTAATTAGTGAAGGAGGTGTTGTTACCGGACACTCAACAGCTTACCTTTCTAATAGAGATACACTTTTTAGAGGTATTTCTGACGATGCTTTAGCTTTACGTACCGCTATAGCTCCTGCTATTGATAGTATGCGGCAAGGTATTATTACTACAGAAGGTTATACTGAAGTTCATCGACTTATGGATGAGTGGCAAGCAGGACAGGTAGCTTCACTTGCAGCTAAGTTCCCTTCTAAAGCAGATAGAGAGGAAGCTACAGCTTATATGTTAAGTCATGTAGAAATTTATCGTGAAATAGTTAGTGGAAGTAAAACGCCCCAAGGATTAAGTAAAAACCTTGAGACTGTTAATAAAATGGTAGAGAGTAATAACCTTCTTAGTTTTAGAGACAAGTTACCTTCGTTAGCCCGTATAAGAGATTTAGTAGGGCCAAGAGGTTTAGCTGATTTTATGAACCCCGGCTTACTAAAGTCTATGAGTACTGGTGAGTTTGATACAATAGCTCAAGCTTTGAGTGCTTGGATTGGTGTTAATGAAGAGCCTTCTAGTTCAACAGATGAAACTGTAGACCTTGCAGTAAAAGCTTCTTTAACTACATTAGACGAACTCCTTAAGAACCAACAACCTGACGAAACCAATCATAAAACTTTTAAAGCTTCTATAGTTCCAATAGCTGTAGCACACGCACGTGGTAGGTTAGAAGCTAAAGATTATGATATCTTACGGAAACGAATTTCTAGTCCTGTATTTGATTCGTACTTAGCTAAGTTACCAGAAAAAGAAAGAGCTGCTGTAGGTGCAACAGCTTTTGATGTGTTTAACGGATCAGCTACCCAACACCTTAGTCAGTTTGAAAACCATCCTAACTTTGAAGGAGTCGTATACCAAGACGATAAACTAATCCCTAAGTTTGGTAAGTCTAGTAATAATTATGCTGGTATTGTAATAAATCAAGAGACAGAAAAGTTAAACAATTTCTTTGATAAGATGGTCCACTACTATCAATACAAAGAACATGGGTTAGATACTAGAGCTTCTCGCCATATGTTAGGTGAAGAGTTTTCTGAAAACTTTAGTATCAATCCTAAACCTATAAGTAAGAGTTTTAGACAAAGAGTTGAAAAGTCATTACAAGTAGGTAACAAAAACAATACTGAACGGTATTCAAAAGCTGCTAAAAGTCTATCACGTGTACTTGATTACACTTTAAGAAATGTAGAAAAGGACTCTAACTAGTATGAAACAACTTCAAGAACCAACAGTAGACTTTGAAAAGTACGAAAAAGTAGGGATTAACCACCCTGTTCACGGTATGTTAGAGTTTGATGTACCTATAGGTATGTCTGATGAAGAAGTTTTTGAAGAGTTTGACAAGGTAGATATAGACCTAATGTTAGGTCTGGAGCAATCAAATGAAACAGAAGTAGGAGAGACACAAGTGGAAAAGCTCAAGGAGTTTGAAAACTCTGCTGGAGCAGGACGTAGAGATAATAAATGGTATGGTCATGAGTCCTTAGAAGGAGGTACACATACTATTGCGTATGGTCACAAGCTTACACCTGAAGAAGCTAAGTCAGGCTTCATTAGTATTAATGGAGAGCTTGTAGATCACCGTCAAGGTCTGTCACAAGACCATGCTGAAGCAGTCCTGAAAGCAGATACACAGTGGGCGCAGACACATGCTTCTGCTTCACTGAAGAAGATTGGCATGGAGGATGATGAAGGCAAGCTACAAGCTATTACATCCTTAATCTACAACGTAGGCTCAGGCTCATGGGGTAGTAGTAAAGCTAAGAAGTTCCTTGAAGCTGGTAACATTGAAGACTTTATGCACGAAGCGTTCTCTGAAGAAGCTGGCTTCGTTAACATCAACGGTGAGTACTCTAGGGGCCTTGCCCGTAGACGCAAAGAAGAGGCTGGGTTGTTTGCCCAAGCAAATATAAACGAGGGGAGTCCTTTCAGTAAGATGATTAGTGAAGTACTCAACACTATCAATCCTATCAGTACAGCGCAAGCTGCTGATGCTACGAAGGGCCTCCCCCTACCTACACAGGATGAAGCAGATGCAGCTACGGCTGCTGCCGAGCCATCCTCTAAGTTTGGTACACCACCACGTAAGCCTGAACAAGATAGTGGCTTTCCTACACCACCACGTAAGCCTCCTATCATTAAAAGTAGTGCAGCTCCTACCAGTAAAGAAGAAGTAGATGAGGTAGTTACTCACTTTATACCAGCTGAATATCGTATGTTTGCATCAGACATCTTAGGGATCAGTGATGAAAACCTAGGTAAGTCGTATTTCTCTAAAGGTGAGCAAGCTGCACATAAGAATATTATAGGTAGAGCGATCAAGAGGACTATGTTGGCTCAAGGCGACGATACTAAACAAGGCCGAGTAGATTATGACACTGACTACCAAAAAGGACAGAGTGGTGTGTCAAGTGGTTCATGGCAGATATTTGGTAACGATGAGGACTCTATTCAAAAAACCTTAGGGGATATGAAGTGGGTCATTAATGATGAGGGTCGTGTTATTGTAACAGATACGTATGACTTCAATGATGCATTACCTGAAAGTGCTACCCTAGCTGAGAGACTCCTCCATGTCTCTAAGTGGGCGGGTAAGACTGCTACAGGGGATACAGCTTTGTACGGTTTCCTTCGTAACGGAGTAGCTAGAGCTTTTGGGTCACGCCCCGGTCAAGGTTCAAACTTTTCTTTCGACTTAGGACCAGTATCAGAGCTACTAAAACTATAAGGTTCTCAATAGGCCAGATGATACAGAATACCCACACGTTAATTTCTTTGTATGTCATGTCAAAGAATGGTGCTAACCAAATAAGAAAAGTAACACATAAATCAAAAACAGTATTAATCATAACAACTCCTAATTAAATGTAAACCTTATACACAGTATACACTAGAACTTAAGACCTGTCAACCCTAACCAACCAACCAAGGAGAGAAGACTATGTTAATGAAAAAGAACGGAATGAAGAAGAAACCAGAAGACAAAGCTAAAGCTAAAGTTAAAGCTAAGGCTAAGAAGAAACCTATGATGAAGAAAAAGTCAAGTTACTAATGGCTATCGAAAGAGCAGGGGAGAAATTCTCTGGGTACAACAAACCTAAGAACTCTAGAAAAGGAGGGAAGAAGTTTGCTGTCTTAGCTAAAGATAAAGGTAAAGTCAAACTCATAAGGTTTGGCGATGCCAACATGACTATCAAGAAGGACCAGCCTAAACGCAAGAAGAGCTTTAGAGCGCGTCATAAGTGTGACACCAATCCACCTAGTAAACTTACTGCTAGGTACTGGAGTTGTAAGAAATGGTAGAAATAAAAGAGAAGAAGTAACATGGCAAAAGATAAAACACATTACTTAAAAAGTGGGGCAGTGTACACAGGCCCTACTCATAAGACAAATGGTAATCTAATGACAGGAGAAAAGCATACAAAGAATAGTAAGATGCTTTCTCACACTAAACCTAAGAAAAAGAAAAAGTAATGGCAGCTAAGAAAACTACTGGCAAGAAAGATGCTTGTTATACTAAAGTAAAGTCACGGTATACTAAGTGGCCTTCTGCTTACGCATCAGGTGCATTAGTGAAGTGCCGTAAAGTTGGTGCTAAAAACTGGGGAAACAAAAGTGGCAGCAAAAAGAAAAAGTGATAGCTTAAACAAATGGTTCTCTCGTAATAAAGGTAAGGGCTGGATAGATTGTAAAACAGGCAAGCCTTGTGGTCGTAAGTCTGCTACTAAATCTAAACGTCCTTACCCTGCTTGCAGACCTACCAAAGCACAGTGTACCTCTGCTTCTAAAAAGAAGAAAGGTTCTGCAAGGATTAGTTGGAAAAAGTAAGGAGAGTACCATGATACCATTCATAGGTCCAATCATCTCAGGCATCTTTGGTGTAGGTAAACAGTACCTATCTAACAAGGCTGAGAAGGCTCAAGCTAAGCATGAACGAGAAGTCACCATCATTAAAGGTGACCAAGCTTGGGATGAGATACAAGCAAAGAACTCAGGAGAGTCTTGGAAAGATGAGTACCTCACCGTCATCCTGACTAGTCCATTCGTAGCTATGTTTCTAGCTGCCGTGTTGGATAAACCAGAGATGGTGATGAGGATCAGTGATGCCTTTATAATACTAAAGAATGACGTACCAGACGAGTACTGGATGCTACTCAGTGTTGTTGTTGCTGCTTCCTTTGGTATGAAGAAGGTTGTCGATGTTGTTAAAGGTATACGTGGTGGTAAGTAGACTTAACACTCACATAACTTTGAGTTCTTTAAGTCATTCTTCACACGCTCTAGGTAGATAGCACCATCAAGTAACTCTTCAATGGCGTGATCAATCCACTGAGTTGTACTGACATCAGTACGCATCATAGTCTTACCGTACTTCTTAATACCTTCTGCACTCCGATCTGCCATACGTTTCATTACGATAGCTACGATTGGGTCTGGTTCATTCATTGTCATATCATTCCATTTCATTCTGTTGTTCCTTACTTGTAGAATAAGTGCTTACCTATCTGGCCCATGTACTCAAGAGTACCAGACCAGTAAGGGTTGACGTAGTTAGCATGGTAGTGAGTAGCCTCGTCTAAGCGAGCTACTACTGCACCATCTAATGCTAACCTAGCTACTGTGTACGCTGTCTCTTTAGCTTTAACATCCTTCATAAGCTCATGCTTACCGTCACACCAATAAGAAAATATACACCGTTTGTCATGTACAGTCAAGCATATATCTTTTGTTGTACGATTAAGAACTACATTAGCTATTGCTATCTGTCCTATAAAAGGCTCACCTCTCCCTTCAAAGTATACCGCCTCAGCTAAACAATCTTGTTCAGTCTGTACAGGTGCCGCCCAAGCCCCTAGTGTTGCTAGTGATATAAAGGCCCACACAAGTACTATTAATGCAAACACTCGTTTCATTTACATGGTTCCCCTACAGTTACGTTAGCATTTCCAGCATCATCTATCTGTTGTAGATACATCTTGTCACCCTTGTTTAGATTGTACAGTAGTAGCATAGCTCTGCTACCCTCAGGTGAAGGGTTCTGCTCTACCCTGTGGCATCCTGCCCACACTAAAGTTCCTGTCTCGTACTTAGGTGTGATGCCGCAACCAGCTAACACCACACCCATAACCATAACTAATACTAATCGCATCTTAACCGCACTCCTTGTTACCTGTTGCTGGATCAATGAAACAAGCTGCTCCCTCTATTGGTTCCTCTAGTGGCTCTACCTTATTCAGTATCCCATATCTTTTACCAGCAAGCCTAAAGGTTGTACAGCCTTTAAGCTTACCCTTCCATGCTTTCATATAGATATCTTTGAACTCATCAAAGGTTACCTTGTCTGATACATTGATCGTCTTAGACACAGCACTGTCAACGAATGGTTGCACAGCTATCTGCATATCTAAGTGATCATCAGTAGACAGATCGTCTGCCTCTACATTCCTAAGGCCATACGTATTGTATACATAATCCTTGAGCGGAACGATGATAGGGCCTTGTTCTGTTTGGACAGTTCGGTCCAGTTGGTTGCTGAATACAGGCTCCACCCCGCTACTAATGTTATCAGCAGTGAAACTAATAGTACCAGTAGGGGCGATAGAGGTGAGGTGACTATTTCTGATACCATATCTTTTAATTAAATCCTGTATGTCTAGTGGTAGTCGTTGGATAAACTTACTATCGTGATACTCTTCTGTATACAAAGGGAACGGTCCCTTTTCTTTAGCAAGGATAGCAGAGGTTTCGTAAGTACCACACATCAGTGTCTTAGTTATCTTACGAGTAACTCTAACAGCCTCAGGAGAACCATACTTAATACCTAGAAGAGTAAGTACATTAGCTAATCCTGTAATACCTAGTCCCATACGCCGCTTAGCTTTAGCTTCTTTCTCTTGTGCTACTAAAGGGTACTGAGTCCTATCAATAACATTATCCATAGCTCGTACAACATTAGGTATGTCCATCTTAAACTGTTGGTAGTCAAAAGAGTAGTAGTCTTTATGTTGATTACCACGATACATATACTTAACTAAGTTAAAGCTACCTAACAAACATGCACCGTATGGAGGCAGAGGCTGCTCACCACATGGGTTAGTTGCTTCAATAGTCTCAGCGTATTGTAGGTTGTTGTCATCATTGATACGATCAAGGAACAACACCCCCGGCTCAGCCCAGTCCCAGTTGTTACGCATGATCTCATCCCATAGTGCAGCTGCATCTACAGATTGGTACACACGCCCCTCAAACTCTAGGTTAAACATCTTCTTCTTAGCTACACAGTCCATGAACTCATCAGTCACACCAACAGAGACATTGAAGTTAGTGAGGGTAGTTGAGTCTTTCTTAGCACGTATGAACTCTTCAATGTCAGGATGATCAACACGTAACACTGCCATCATAGCACCACGCCTGTGTCCTGCACTTACTATCGTGTTACATACGCTATCAAAGATAGCCATAAATGAAACAGGGCCACTAGCGGAACTATCCAGACTAACGATGCGGTCATTACGAGGACGTATCCGACTAAAGTCAAAGCCAATCCCACCTCCTCGACGCATTGTCTCAGCGGCTTCCTTAGCCTTGTCCATGATGCTGTCCATGCTGTCCCTAATTGTGCCACTAACGAAGCAGTTGTACGCTGTGACATTCTTTGGTGACCCCATTGCTGCCTGTACTCTACCAGCTGGCATGTACCGTTGGTTAAGTAAGATTTTCTTGAAGGCACTACGATGTTCATCATCGTCAGACATAGCTCCTGCCTGTCTTGCACATGCCTCATTGAATGACTCATTAGGTAGTCGATACTTCTGTGCATGTAAGTCATCACATGCTTGTATCTGTGGTCCGTAGCTGTTGTGTCCTATATTACTCATTGTTATTTCCAATTCCATCCATATCTTTTTTAAACTGTACTAACACTTGGTGTACTAAACTATTGTAAGGGTACTTATTTATTAACTCTTGTAACTTAACACTTGTAGTAATTAACTTATATTCTAAAGCTTTTAAGTTACTTGTACTCATGTTGGTATCTCTTTCATTAAATGAATTACATCCATCCAGTACAAAGGAGGAATAGACATCTCATGTCCTCCTCCCCATACCCACTTATTGTATTCGTAGTACACTGTGGCTACATTCCCTGCACCTACATAAGCCAGTACAGTACGTGCATTTTGAGGTGGGGTATCTCCCGGCATCCATAAAGTCATGTGATCAAGTCTTCAAGATCAGGAGCTTTATAGTTCGGTCCTTTAGTGACCTTCCCGTAGCTATTGAGTACCGGATTACCTTCATCGTCAAGCTTAGACATATTACTACTATGCACCCTGTTGAAAGCAGGAGTAAAACTCCCAGCAATGGCGCTGAAACTAATAATAGTCCCTGATAAAACATATTGTAAGTCACAAAGTTCCTTCAGTAGGTCAGCCCACTGCCCCCTTTCAATCGGTTTACCGTGTGTTAAAGTCATTTCAATCTTGTTAAGCTCGTCACATACTTCTTTACATTCTTCTATTAATAGTTTCTCACGTAGCTGTACAAGACTAGCACGTGGTTGGACACCTACGTCAGTCTTTGTAGCCTTGTGAAACTCTGCAACTTTATCTTCTCTTGTGATCGTCTTCATTGTGTATACCATTCTAATGTATCTTTGTAATGTTATCAAAAGGATGTTTAGTTTTAACCTCAGTTAAATAACAACTATCTAATAGTAGCTTAGCTGCTTCAGTAAGAAAGTAATGTTGTTCAGAAGTATTCTCCTCATCCATCTCTAAAACTAGTAAGCGTAGCTGTTCCATACGTCCTACTAGTATATCAGGTGGATAAAATGTTGCCATTGGATCATCTTCAAAGTTGTCCATCAGTTGTCCTCTTCTATGTCTTCATTAAAAAGGTAACTCAACTCATCAAACAATATAATATTATTATACACTGTATCTATAACGATGTCAAGCAACTCTTCTGTACTCATGTCAATTCGTTCAACAATCTCAGCTGCTGTGTACTTGTCTATCATTAACATACGTAACTCTTCTATATCTATCACATTATTTCTTCTTACCTCCGTACTCTTTCTTGATAGCTTTGATAGATACAAACTGTGGATCGTAGCACCCATCTTCAACGTGTCTCTTGATAACAACACCAGACCACCACAACCCTTCACTCTGAGCGTTGTTCCAGCCTGACTCATAGTCTTGGTAGACTCCACATACTAAGCCCATGATGCGTTCATTAGCTGCATTGGTATCAGTAGCAAAGTCTAAGGTGTGTGTATGTCCTGCTGTGGTAGACATATGTTGTTTACTTAACAAAGACTTAGCAGGATTTTCTCCACCTACAGGACGGCCCATAACACCGCTTGTAAAGAAATGACTATAAGCAATCCGGTCAACCACCACAGCTTTAAGGAACTCATGTACCTCCCATCCATATTTAGTGTATCCCAAGTCAGCCACACTAATAGTACCATCAAGGATAGGGTCGCTACTAACAGCTCTATTAATTCTATTCTCATGGTTACCCTCACACATTACAAAGCGAGGCTTCTTCTTTTTAGCCTTCTTGATAGGTTCAAACATACGCTCTTGTGCATCCAGTACAGAGTCAACATCTTTCTTGTACCGTCTACCTTCAAAGCCTTTAGTGCCTCTGTCGTAGGTACTAAGGCTAGGCATGTCAGCCATGTCACCTATGTTCACTACAACGTCAGGCTTAACGTCCATGATCAACTTACCTAGCCACTCAAATCTGTCATTGTTGTGGTCAGGGTGTGCGTGTGAGTCAGGGATAATCAGGTGTGTCTTACTCATCTATCCATCCTTTCGGGATCAGTTTATCTGCATACTGGAAGCCATGATTAGTACACCAGTCAGCGTACCTAGTCTTACTTCCCTTATACAATTTAGTCTTAGAGTTAGTGAAGACGAAACGTATATCGTAGTGAGGCTGTTGCTCTCTTACTAGTATATGCTTCTTACGATCTTCACTATCAAAGATACCTTTAGTCTCAATGATAATACCATTGGGCAGCACGAAGTCAGGTGTGTACGTATGGTACGACTCAGGTTTGGTATACTTAATCTTTACACTCTCATACTTAAAAGCTACTTTAAGTTGAGTTAGGTACTCAGCTACTTTCTTTTCTAAGCCACTACGATACGTACCTATAGCCCTTCTACGTCCTGTCCATTTAGCCATGTTACTCTATTATCTCCTGTACCTTAGGTTCTTTCTGTACCTCAGTTAACCACATTGGTCCATTACTGTACAAGAACAAACGCAAACCGTCACCATTGTTAGCGTCATCCCAACACGTAACCTTGTGTGGGCAATAGGAACAGTTAACACCAAGCTTCATGTTACCTGACTTACCCTCAGGCACAGCCTTGTGGCAACGTGGAGGTGGTGTATCTTTAGCTACTGCTTTCTTCATGTGATTGATACGTTCAACAGGATCAATACGATCTTCCTTAAGTACTGGCATATAGCACAGCTTACCTAAGACTTTATCCATGACAAGGAAGCCAGCTTCTTCACTGTTCTCCGCATGTGCATACGCACTAATCTGGGCCATGTACCCGAAGGCATCATTGTCTTTAAGAGTTCCTTCTTTAAATTTCTTAAAGCTAAATGCAGACGCACTCTTAATGTCAACCATAGCACCATCGATCTTACAATCAATGTGACCTTTAATACCTCCAATCTGTACTTCAGCTTGTTCAAGTGTAACCTCATGCCCTGCCTCCTTAACAAGGTAGATTAATAAAGCTTCTATGATGTCACCAAATAGAAACTTGAGTCGTGTGTCAGGTGTTAACTTCTCTTGTGTATCGTTACCATTAACATCATACCATACTTGTCTGTCACCTTTACCTATGTTAGACATACGTAAATAGTTATCACGATTACGATTAGAAGGACTCAACTGTTTAAGTATAGCGTCCCGCATGTCCCATAAGAAAGAGTCAAGAGTATCAGGGTTAGGAACTACACCCTTATCCATAACTTCATAGATGTCCTTAACTACAGTGTCTATAGACTTACTCATCTTATGTTACCTTTCAATAAAGTATGTAGCACTACCACCTCTTCGCTACACCCAAGGACAATTACGTGGTCCGTTACTACCTTGGCCCAGTTAACAATTACTTACTCGTCTACAAACTCATCCATATCAAAGGGTGCATTGCTTGCTGAGGTATCCTCATCGTCACCGTCGATGTTTCCACCACCATCATCATCGTCTTTAGAGTAGGTGGTTACCTCAGTAACAACAATCTTATTAAGTCCTACACCCATACCGTACTTAGCCACGTTCTGATGGTTGTAAGGTTGGATGGTAGCTTGTACTCTACTACCGTTACCTATTGCTGGTATCTCTACAGGGTCTACACCACTGTCAAAAGATACTTTGATAGGGAACTTAGACTTACCAACGATAAACTTTTCCTTGTTAGCGTAGTCTTTGTTTGCATGTGCATCAGTCTTAACTGTAACACCTAGCTGTGTTAGAGCCTTGGAAGCTTTCTCTGATAGGTTACCTAAGTCTGCTTGGTACTTACCAGACAGATCGTTTACGTTAGATAAGCAGTTCCAGTAAAGAGTTGCATTAAATGTAATAGCCATAGTGTTTCTTCCTTTATTTAAAGTGTTTATAGTATTAGTATAACTCAGTAGTATTAGACTGTCAACAACTAATGTGTCTCTGCCCAATTATTTCCAGTCGTGTACTCAGCATCCAAGGGACAGTTCAGTTTGAAGTGTATCCCTGCCTGAATAATAGACTGCTTAATCAACTCGCCAACTTCTATGGCGTGTTCCTTTAGTACCTCCACTTGGAACTCATCGTGAACTACTGCTACCTGTCGAGCATCTAGCTTACGTTGTTGTACCCAGTGGTGCCATAGTATCATAGCGTACTTCATGATACATGACTCAGCTCCCTGTAAGTAACAAGACAGGGCGAAGTGTGCTGACTTAATCTCTATGTATCTTTTGTCAAGTCCAACCAGTCTTCCAGTTCTAGCTGACTCTGCTGCTTGCTCTTTAAGGTTAGCAAGAGCTGGGAGGCTATCAAGGAAAGTCTGTTTAACTCTACGTCCATCTGTTGCAGTTCCGCCTGTAATAAGCCCAACCTTTTCATCACCAGCACCGAGTAGCCACGCATAGATAAAAGTCTTTGCAACTGATCGTCTGCTGTGTTGTCTGTGTTCTGCATCGTATTCTCCTTTGTCAATACCCATTGCATCTAAGTTCTTCTCATGTATGTCACCATTGACAACCTCATGAGTGTAGTCTGCATCATTCATGTAGTGTGCTAGTATACGTAACTGAATACCTGAAGCATCACATCCAAGAAGAACATGAGTGTCAGGGTTGTCAACAGTATAACAAGCGCGGCATTCATTACCGTAAGGTGAGTCACTCCCCGGTATGTTAGCAGTATTAGGAGAGTTGTGAGACATACGATGAGTAATAGAACCAACAGAGGCCACACTACCATGAACCCTATCGTCATCACCGAGAGCATTGAACCATCCTTCTATCTCCTTATACCTAGCAGTTAACATTGCGTACTCACCGAGCAACCTCAGCTCTTGTGGAGCATGTGCAGGGAGCGTGTCAAAGTTCTCTTCACATAACTTCCACATGTACTGTTGCTTGTCATCGAACTCTTCTTGAGTAATCTTCTTACTGTCACCCCAACCTCTGAGCTTGTCGTTAAGGCGGCGGTATCCTGTTGTACGTACAGTAGGTGACCACCACTTACTGAGCCTACCAACTTTCTGCTTAGTAGAACTAAGGTTGAACTCTTGCCAATCAATACGTGTGAACTCACCACCAACATTAGACCATACATCCTCACCTAAGAACTTAAGACCTACGACAGATAGCGTACCATCTCTCTTGTACCGTGGTGTGACTACACCCTTACTGATAGGGATAGCTGGGAACTTACTAAGTATCTCTAACTCTAGCTTGTTAGACTTGTTATTGAATAGGGCGAACAACTCATGAGCTTTCTGTACATCAAGAGCAAAGCCGTACTCCCTCTGATTTTCTAGAATGTGTTGGCTAAGATGTTCTATCTTGCTTGCTTCTACGCTTCCGAACTGTGCGCCCTCTGACTTTAAATAACAGGCAACCTTATAGTTAAGCTCAACATCCTGCTGACAACGGTGACGCATAGCATCACTGTACTGTGACCAGTCATCATGCTCAGGCTTGCCATGCCCTAGTATCTTACCCCAGTTAGCAAGGCTATGACCGCCCTTCCTACCTTGCTTCTGTAAACGAGAGACTAACAGTGTGTCAGTCACACGTAGTGCTCCGATCTTAATACCTAAGAACTTCTTAAGCATACGTAGATCGTAAGCTATAAAGTTGTGACCTATCCAACGGTCAACTGTATCTGCAAAGACTGCGAAGTCATCCAACTCATCAGGTGACCAGAAGAATGTCTCACCTGTATTGTAATCCTTAGCAGCTATGCACCAGATACGTGTCGCATTGAACAGTAAACCATCTGCTTCTATGTCACAGACAACTGTTCGTTTAACCACTTAACTACCCCCTTTGTATCCTTAGGTTGTTTACCTATTATAGTTATGTTGTTGCTGTTTAACTGAGCAAGCACTTTGATAGTACGTTTTTTACCTTTCTTACGCCACTTAGTTGTTTTACTCATCTTCTGTCTCCTCTACCTCAGTCATACGTCCTGTATGCTCATCGTAAAACAAGCGTGTTGCTATGCCTGTCCTACCACAGAACCTGTTCTTTACTACACGGATAGTCGTAGTGTTGGCTTCGATGGGATCATCAGACTGTCCGTTCCGTTCGATACCCATGACAATGTTGGATAGCTGTCCGATACCAGCTGTTCCTCGTATGTCTGACAGACTAATGGTGCCACCCTCTTCAAGAGGCTTGCCCGACACTCGCTTGGTGTGAGCGATGATGAGTAAGTGGATGTCAAGCTCCACCGTGAGAGCCTTAAGCTTATGTGCGATAGCATCTAGTGACCGCCTTTCATCGTTACTGTCATTGTCACTTACCATAAACGATATGTGATCAAGGATAACTAGCTTACAATCTAAACCCTTAGCAAAGTAACTGATCTTATCAGCTATGAAGTCAATGCTATTGTTCTCCCAGCTATCGTTGAGTGAGTGAACACGCTCAGTACCCCATGTATTTTTACTACCATTTTCATGTTCTTCCTCTGTGTAATGGCAGTCAGGTAGATGGATAGGCTTAGACAAATCAAGACTAATAAGCCCACGTGTTGTCTCCCATGCTGTCTCTTCTAGATAGAGTAGACCGATAGGTGCCTCAACATTATGCTTGAGTACTTGGTAAGCTATCTCACGTGACACTGATGTCTTACCACTACCACTACCAGCTATCAGGGTAGTCATCTCACCACACCGCATACCATACGTCTTGTTGTTGAGTCCTTCCCAAGGGTAGTGGAAAGCTGCCTCTGCCCGTGGTTGTTTACTGATAGCGTAAGCAGCTTCATGACCACTGATGATGTCAGTAGCACGATACTTCTCTGCTTGCCACCATGCATGAGTAAACTCTGACTCCTTACTACGTTCAAGGTACTCACCTATATCATTGAGCTTAAGCTTAACGATCTTAGCTTTCTTAGGAAACAGAGAGGCTACCATGTTAGCCGCTTTCTTTCCTGCCTCATCGTTATCCATACACACAATGATGTTGTCGTAGCTATCAAGGTACTCGTACTCTCTCTTACATTGCTTGTATGCATCACTACTAGACTTGACACCAACACATGCATACTTACTACCTTGCATCTGGAAGGCTGACATCGTATCTATCTCACCCTCACATACAGTGATGTACTTACCACCCTTAGTAAACAATGACTGACCGAATAAGATACCCTTACGTATGTCACCTACTGCACTGAAGCCCTTGTTAGCTACAGTACGTTTCTTATACGCAATGATGTCACCATCAGTGTTTGTATAGGGGTAGTAATGTTCTACGACAATACCATCCTTAAGTTTAAGGCGTACCTTAAAGTGTTTGATAGTATCTGCTACAATGTTCCTGTCCTTCAGTGGCCCTACCTTAGTGTCAGTTAAGTCAGGTAAAGTCTTGTCTTGTATTGATACTACATTCATATGTGTACTTCCTTTCTTGTTACCATGTGTATACGTTTCACAAACGTAACACCACTGATGTCCATCATCATACAAGATGTTGCCATCAGTACTGTCACACTTATTACATCCACCTCTACTTACTTCAGTTGAGGTAGGAAAGTCATCACGATTCATTGTTGTGTAACCCCACTGCATCTGCGTCACTGATAAAGAACTCTACGTCCTCATCATCTAACCCTGTGACATTGTTCTCACTTGGATCAATCCAACTCGCTGTGACACAAGCGTGACACGGCATCCATTCACCATGCTTGTCTTGCCGCACTTGAGTTGGCTCTAGTAATCTGTTACATATGTGACATCTCACTGCTCTTCTCCTTTATTAATATGTTTGATAAGTATGTATACCTATTACTAATATACTCTAGCTTATCGTTTGTGTCAAGACTAAGTTGTTCTGCTTCATACTCTAAGATAGTACGAGTGTCGATGTCGATGTCTGACATCCTTGCCATCATCCTTCCTCCATCTCTTTCCATAGGTCATGTGTTAGCATCTGTGCTACCTTAGCATGACGTTGTCTACGAGTGTTCTCAGCAAAGCTACCACTATCACTACGTATATGACTAGCCCAAGCGGTAGCTACATTGTAGGCTGTCCATACGTTAAGCCCCATAGTAATGGAAGTACGTTGCCACTCTTGCATCAGCTCATCAAAAGTCTTGACAGTGTAAGGGAACTTACCGCCTTCTTTCTTTACAATGGTAGCTTTAAACAAACGCTCTACCTGTGATGTTAGTAACCTTTGCTTACTCCATGCCTGATACTTACCTTCACTATCATAGAAAGCTTCTACTCCTAATGCAAGCTTGGCTCCCTCTCCCTCAATAGAGATGTTAGTCGTGTGCTTACGGCGTGTGTTGTATGTATGCAATGGTGTAGTACAGCCATTGAGACACCACAAACGGAATGCTTTAGTAGTCTGCTCAAAGGGATAGCTACTGTCATAGCTATTAAATAACTCAATACCAAACTGCATAACATCACCAACCACTGGTTGTATTACTTCATTAGGTAAGGTGATGTAACGCTTAAGTCGTGCTCCGTTAGAGGTGTACTCACGATTAATAGTCATACCATCTAAGTTAAGACCACTACTAAGTAGCACCTCATTCTGTGCGTTCTCTGCTTCCTCATGCATAAGGTAGTTGTACCTATTAGACATCAGGTTCAGTACATTACCTACGTTATCTACTAGTGCATACTTGTTGTTGCCAATAGCCATACCTTCCTTAAGTATGTCTGATACCGGAACTGTCATGATATCAAACTTAAGATTATCTGGTGTAGCTAGTAGTTCTGCTGGTGATTGATCTAATGGCATTATATATTCTCCTGTATATGTTTGATTACGTTTGTAAAATCTTCTGACTGATCATTTAAATAAGCTAGAGTCATAGCATCATCTCTACTTAGACCTACTTCATCTAAGTATTCATAGGTAGGCATCTCTTCCTCTACTTCTCCGTAGGTGCTGTGTATAGGAGCTGTATGCCCAAGTGTAAGCATCTGCAATACACCTAAACAACAGAACTTTCCTTCACACTCTAATGAATCCTGACCCTTTTTAAAGGCGTACTCATACTCAAGAGCATCAATCCACTTATCTTTTAAATCGGTTTGCATAATGTATTCTCCTTAGTTAATTATTTTGTTAAAGATGTTATCTTCTAAGACTTCAAAGTCTTTACAACCTAGCTCATTGAAGTGCCTACCAGTAGTAGGCCCCCAACTATTAGCTACTCGGATACGACGATACTTGCCTTTGAATTTACCATGTGCAGCTATGCAAGTTTCATAGCTAAAATAATACTTGACATCCTTAATCACTACGATATGGGCCTGTGTCTTACGACCTGTTGGATTGTACAGTCTCATGTTAGTTCTCCTCAATAGTAGTTTTTGGTATAACTAATTCAGCACGTTGGCTTGTTTCACGTACCTTTTTTAGACCAACATACATACCGTTTATCTGATCATGCATGTCATAAGCATCAGACGTAGATGTATCTCTATCTAATGCATCTAGGATGGCAACTTTACCTTGACATAATTTTAACAAGTGATCTAATTCTCTTATTACTTTTAGCTTATCCATTACTTTTTTCCTGTATTTGATGTAGTACCTACTACATCTTGTGTTTGCATAGCATCTTTCAATGCTTGCTTCAATTCTTGCTCACTCTTAGCACTCTTGACCTGTTCTGTCAAGTCAATTCGCCTGTTGTCAGGCATAATTATTTCAAAGCTAGG
>Ga0208645_1000532_pt1 | contig 40220 bp, 62 predicted proteins | sample VirMetDEL_Sep_01_FD_184519 | JGI IMG/M metagenome (GOLD analysis project Ga0208645, IMG submission 184519) | Aqueous microbial communities from the Delaware River and Bay under freshwater to marine salinity gradient to study organic matter... | ecosystem: Environmental > Aquatic > Marine >... | reverse complement strand
ACAGTTTTATATTAAGAACTCTTGGATTTAGCCCTGTCTTACTAGGTTCAATTCCGGCCTCGGATATCCGACAAGAATACTTACCTCGCGCCGCAGAAAGGCCGCAAGAGCTTCCTCCCAGAGTGCCGTTTAGGCGTGGTGAGCCGTCCGTGCAAGGACCGACACCCGCTCCGCAACCGGCTCTTACGCCACAGCCCCCTGTGGCGCAAGCAATGCCTCCTGCACCACCGTCCCCGGCCCCGGCTCCCGTCAGCCCTCAATCATTAGCGAGAACGGCACAGATATTGGGGCCACAGGATGAGATTGGGATGCTGGCGGCAGAGATGCTGATGAGGCAAGGACCGGCTTAAATCAGCCAATTCTTTGCCGATTCGCCCAAAACGTCGCCCGCGATATTTATTTTGTCGCGCAAAGCGGTTAGAATCTTCTCATCAATTGTTCCCGGACTGACCAGATCAACGTAAGTCACGTTGTCCTTCTGGCCTATCCTGTGTGCGCGGTCTTCTGATTGCAGACGTATTTCTAAATCGTAGCTATTGCTGAAGTAAATCACTGTATTTGCTTCAGTTAATGTAATTCCGTAACCACCCGTCCGGGGCTGTCCAACAAAGAAACGCAACTCGGAGTCAGGGTCTTGAAAACGGTCGATAATGTTCTGTCTATCATCTTGGTGAGTCTCACCGTAATAGGATGCTACCACGCCACTGCCCCACTTTTTCTTTAGGGCCTTTTCTATTCGGTGGATATCATAAGTCCACGTAGCCCAGATGATGGCTTTACCATTGACCTCTTCCACGACGTTCATTAGTTCGTCAAGGCGGTTGTTTTTTACTTCTTGAATCGGCCCTTCATCAGGTTGAAGGTGGCCGCAGCAAATTTGCTGTAGCCGCATAATTTGCGTCAGTACAGATGCTGTCGTTGCCAGCTTCCCCTGCTCCAGTTGTGCTAACGCTAAGTCCTTCATTTGCTTATATAAAACCATTTGCTCACGGGTCAGGCTGACTTCGCGGCGCTGGTAGACTTTGTCCGGCAAATCCAGACAATCTTCTTTAAGCACCCGTGTGCTGAACCTATCCAGCTTCTCTCCAAGCTCGTCTAAGCGACGATAGCCAGTAACCTCGTTGAAACTGTGCGGCCCCATGCTCCTGCGCTGTACGACGGCATAGCGGCCCTGAAACGAGTAAAAGCTAGCGAATCCCAATGCTTCCTGATCCAAAAACATACATTGACTAAACAAATCCATAGGACTTTTTGTGATGGGCGAGCCGGTCAGAATGCGTCTGAATTTTGACGCCTGTCCAATTTTTATTAGGTTCTTAGTCCGCTGTGCGCCCTTATTCTTGATGCTGGTACTTTCATCCAAAATGGTCATGCAATTAGGGTTCAGCTTGACAAATTTCTGGGCGGCAGACGCCCCTTTTTGCGTGGAAAACGCTTCTGTGTTCATAACCAATATGTGCAAGAACCCCGGCTCACGCTTCTGTGGGTCAGCTATCTCTTGTATTTGATCACGGAACTTCTGAGTGAAATTGGGCTGCCATTTGACCAACTTGGTCTGAACGCGGTCAGGAAGATGCACGGGTATTTCTTTTTTGACCCAGTTATCAAACACACCTTTAGGCGCGATGATTAACGCGGTGTCAATCTCTCCTTGCTCATACAACGCGCCCATCGTGTCGATGGCCACTTTTGACTTCCCCGTGCCCATCTCCATAAACAACCCGAAATACGGTCGTTCCCAAGATTCATTGAAGGTTGTGCGCTGGTGATCGTAGGGCGTTGTTTTAAATTCGTACATCGTTTGTCCCCGTGCTTGACATAGGAGGATATAGGATGAGAGACTGCGCGTCCAGCCCCCGAAAAGGGCTTTAACCACGAAAGGAGAAATAGATGAGCGAGTTGCTCTTTGACATGGAGGCAGACCAAGCCAACGCCTCCAACATCGAAACGATGGATAATACCGGCTTGAAAAGCATTGCAGAAATTGCTCGCGCAGTACGCAATCAAGAAGACTTGGTCAACAAACTTGAGGACCAGTTGAAGACGGCGAAGCGAGAACTGCTACGACTCACCGACGAAGACCTACCCGCCATGTTGCTTGAACTCGGACTCAATTCGTTTGAACTTGAGGACGGTTCAAAGGTAACTGTGCGCCCCACCTACGGGGCACACATCAAGGCGGAAAACCGCGAAACTGCGTTCGATTGGCTACGGCAGAATGGTTTTGATGACATCATCAAAAACACTGTCAGTTGCAACTTCGGGCGTGGCGAAGACCGAGAGGCGGCGGAGTTTATCGACTACGCTCAAGGGCTCGGTTACGCGGCAGAGCAAAAGACCGAGGTGCATCCAAGCACTCTCAAGGCTTGGGTGAAGGAGCGGGTACAAACCGGGGACACATTCCCCATGGAACTTTTCGGGGCCTACGTCGGCCAACGTGCTAACATTGTGAGGAAAAAATAATGAGTGGTGCAGTCGCAAAAAAAGGTGAAAAAAATGAAATCGTTGCATTCGATGCAAGTCTTTTTGAACAAGATGCTGGAATGGGAATGGGTGACCTCAGTCAAGACGACATGGCAATCCCTTTCCTTAAAGTTCTCAGCCGCCAAGACCCGATTTTGGATGATCTTGATAACGCAAAAGCGGGCGATATCCTCAATACCGTTTCAAATCAAGTGTATGCTGGGAAGACAGGTATTCGTGTCATACCTTGTGCTTATCAGCGGCGGTATATTGAGTGGGCTCCTCGGGGCTCTGGTAACGGCGCTCCTTTAAACATTTACACGCCAGAGGACCAGCGTCCTCGAACCGAGCGTGGGGATGACAACAAGGACTACGTTGCTAACGGGAACGGCAGTTATCTCGAAGAAACCCACCAGCATTACGTGTTAATCATCAACAAAGACGGCACAACGACTCCCGCCGTTATTGCGATGAAGTCCACGCAGATGAAGAAAAGTAGGAAGTGGAATTCCACAATCGCTTCTCTTTCTCTAATGGGTAAGAACGGGCCGTTTACGCCGCCTCGTTTCAGTCACGTTTATCTTCTTCGTACAGTGTCCGAAGAGAACTCTAAGGGATCGTGGCACGGCTGGGACATCACGCTCGAAGGATTGGTAGAAGACGCCGGGCAATACGGTCAGGCGAAGTCTTTCTCAGAGTCCATTCAAAAGGGCGATGTGGAAGCAAAACACACCGCAGAGGGTGACGACTCGTCCAACGACGCGCCGTTTTAAGTGTTACCGGGGGCCTTGCGCCCCCTTTTTGGTCTATAAAAAATGTCAGATGCGAAAAGATTTGCGGCTATCTTTGATGGCCTAAAGCAAGCCTACGGCACGTTTGAAGTCGATAGCACCAAATCAAACGGCAAGAACACCGGTAAAGCTCGCGTCGTCCGCGAACCACGGACCACGGGCCATTTTGAGCAACATCTAGCCGGAGACGGGGCGGGCATAGGGATAATCCCAATTAATGAAAACGACTCCTGTAAATGGGGTTGTATCGATATCGATGAATACCCGTTGGATCACGGGAAATTGGTAGAAAAAATACGCCGGGGCAACATGCCTCTGGTAATATGTCGATCCAAATCGGGGGGCGCTCACTGCTTTATCTTTTGTAAAGAGTGGGTGACAGCAAAGACAATGCAATCCACGCTGCAACACTTAGCAAGCGGGCTAGGGTATGGCGGCAGTGAAATCTTCCCGAAGCAGATAAAGTTGTTTTTAGACCGGGGGGATATCGGAAACTTCTTGAATATGCCGTACTTCAATGCGGAAGACGGCCTGCGGTACGCGTTTAACGACGACGGCACTGCCGCAACGCTTCAAGAATTTTTTGATTTGTATGAGGCGCACGTCCAAACGCCAGAACAACTGGAAGCACTTACGCAAGCCAAAATTGAAAACACAGCAATTGTGGACGGTCCGCCCTGTCTCCAAACCCTATGCGCCCAAAAAATTAGCGAAGGGGGACGAAACAACGGACTCTTCAGCATAGGTGTTTACCTGCGTAAGGCGTACCCGGACACATGGCAGGATGAGATCCTGCATCACAACATGGCCTACATAGACCCGCCGTTACCTCTCAACGAGGTCAATCTGGTAGTCAAACAGCTTGAGAAAAAAGATTACGCCTATCGGTGTAGTGACGCGCCTATCCAGCCCTATTGCAATCGTGAGCTATGTCAAACCCGAAAATTCGGCATTGGGGCGGCAGTCAGCGACATGGCCGTGGCTAATCTGCGGAAGTACAACTCTATTCCGCCCGTGTGGTTTTTGGACGTGAACGGCGTTCCGTTAGAACTGGACACTGATGCACTTCAAAACCAAACAGTGTTTCAAAAAGCCTGTATAGAGCAGCTTAACTTTATGCCGCAGACAATGCCTCGGCGCGGGTGGGAAGCTCGGATCAATCAGTTGATGAAGGAAATGGCGGAAACGGATGGGTCCATAATGGAGGTGTCCGAAGACGCCAGCATTAACGGGCAGTTTTACGAGTATCTTGATGAGTTTTGTACGTCCACCCAAAAAGCGGAAGACCGAGAAGAAATACTGTTGCGTCGTCCATGGGTAGATGAAGAAACGAACGCTGTGCATTTCCGCCTTAAAGATTTTGAGGGGTTCCTACGGAAGAATCGGTTTAGTGAATTCAAGACACACAAGGTGGCACAACGGTTGCGCGATATTAACGGTGAGGCCGTTCAAATAAAAATAAAGGGGAAAGCCATTCGGGTTTGGAAGATACCTGTGCAAGACATCCCTCACGACCAGTTAGAGTCCAAAGCGTTTGAAACACGGACCACGGACCCGTTCTAATGTTTCGTATCTTTGGGCCGCCCGGTACAGGAAAGACGACCACTTTGTTAAACATGGTGGAAAAGTCACTAGAGCGTGGAATAACCCCATCACAAGTGGGGTTTTTTGCATTCACTAAAAAAGCGGCCAACGAAGCACGAGAACGTGCCGCACAACGGTTTGATTTAGATCCAGACAAAGACCTGCCGTATTTTCGCACCATTCACTCGTTGGCTTATCGACTAATGGGCGTAAAAGAAAGCCAGATGATGGGGCCGCAGAACTACAAAGACTTATCGCAAGCGATAGGCTTCACTTTACATAGCTCTATAAGTGATGACGAAGATGTGTCGTTTAAAGCGACAGATCATCCAATCTTGCAACTAATTAATTTGTCCAAAACAAAGAAGACGGATCTTCGCCGGGAGTATAACCACAGCGACATTAACTTTACTTGGTTAGAAGTGAAGTATGTTGCGGATTCTTATGAAAATTATAAGAAAGCGTTTGGCCTGATTGACTTTACGGACATGTTGCTACAGTTCGTGGAGCAGGCAGAAATAGTCATGCCAACCTTAAAAATATGTTTCTTAGATGAGGCACAAGACTTGTCTCCATTGCAATGGGACATAGCTCACAAGTTAGACCAGAAGTCAGAGCGGATGTTTGTGGCGGGGGACGATGATCAGGCGATTTACCGGTGGGCTGGGGCAGACGTAGACCACTTCATCAACCTCCCCGGCGGTGCCGAGGTGTTGGAGCAGAGTTATCGCGTCCCCGCTGCAATCCATTCCTTGGCAGAAAAAATCGCATCCCGCATCCAAAATCGTTTTCCAAAAGTTTATCGCCCAAGACAAGAAAAGGGTCAGATATTACGTGTGCCGGATATACGGTCAATTGATATGACGCAAGGCCAGTGGCTTGTTATGGCACAAGCTCGGTACATGCTTTATCCAATAGAGCAGGAATTAAAGAACGGCGGGTATTTGTTTGAGCGTCAAAACGGCGGTCGTTCAATTCCTCAAAAAATGTCTCTCGCGATTAACGGTTGGGAAAGCTTACGTAAAGGACGGGCAGTAACCACGGGCACCGCGCAAGCCATCTATTCCTATATGTCTGGGAACGGCGCTCGCATAAAACGCGGGCACAAAACCATCAACGCTGACGATAACGAAATGTTTGAATTGGGCGATTTACAAGAACATTTTGGTCTATTGGCAACGGATGAGATGATCTGGCACGAGGCTATGGATAAAATACCCGATGGGGATCGGGCGTACATTACGGCCCTTCTCCGGCGAGGCGAGAAGTTTAACGCCAAGCCCCGCATCAGATTGTCCACGATCCACGGCACAAAGGGTGGTGAAGCCGAAAACGTTGTAATTCTTCCAGATTTGACGGCGGCAGCAATGGACGCACATGGGGATGATCTTCACCGCGTGTTTTACGTGGGGGTAACGCGGACGCTTCAAAACCTCTATATCCTAGAACCAGAAGACTATTTAAGGGCTTACGCTTTATGAAAGAGGAAACAGAAATGAGTCAAATACCTTGTCCAAACTGCGATAAACAGGCGCAGGAAATTATTCATGCCGAACAAAACATCCGAGTAGGATGGTGGTGCCAAGCCTGTAATTACTTTCATAAAGCAATTTTGCGCGAACGTAAGGTAGCCTAATGACGACCGGCAAACTGCAAATGGCCATGTTCCCGCCAAAAAGCGATTGGGTTCCCCCAATGGAGCTTCCAGACATTTTTGACTGTGAAGAAATCGCCATCGACGTAGAGACTCGCGACCCTCATTTGAAAGAAAAAGGACCGGGTTGGCCTACGGGTGACGGCGAAGTGGTGGGCTACGCCATCGCAGTGCCGGGTTGGAAATGTTACATCCCCGTTGGCCATGCTGGCGGGGGTAATCTTGACAAGCGCATTGTGAGCAAATGGCTCAAAAAAGTCTTTGAATGCCCTGCTGATAAGATCATGCACAACGCCCAATACGACCTTGGCTGGATACGCGCCATGGGGTTTGAGGTAAAAGGCCGGGTGATTGACACCATGATTACGGCCAGCTTAATCGATGAAAATCGGTTTAGTTACAGCCTCAACGCGCTCTGTTACGACCATCTGGGCAAAACAAAATCCGAAAAGACCTTGGTTGAGGCCGCAAAAGAATTTGGCGTAGACCCGAAAGGCGAAATGTGGAAGTTGCCCGCCATGTATGTCGGGCCATATGCTGAGACTGACGCAGAGATTACGCTGGAGCTTTGGGGACACTTTAAGACGTTGTTGAACCGTGAGGAATTGTGGGACGTTTGGCGGTTAGAAATTGCCTTGTTACCTAATCTGGTAGACATGACGATGCGGGGTATCCGCGTAGACTTGGATCGGGCTGAAAAAACAAAGCAGATCATCCTCAAGCGAGAAAAAGAAGTTCTCAAGCAGATAAAGAGTATGACCGGGCAAAACGTAGAGATATGGGCCGCACAGTCTATAGCTAAAGCGTTTGATGGTTTAGGGCTGGGTTACCCACAAACCGAAAAAGGTGCGCCCAGCTTTACCAAAAGCTTCTTGGCAGAACACGGCCATGAACTGCCAAAACTAATCGTAGAAGCACGAAACCTCAACAAGACCAGCGGCTCTTTTATCGACGGCATATTGAAGTATGTCCACAACGGGCGCATCCACAGCCACATTAACCAGTTGCGCTCCGATGACGGCGGCACCGTGTCTGGCCGTATCTCCATGAACTCCCCCAACCTACAACAGATCCCGGCCCGCGACCCTGTGCTGGGGCCTATGATACGCTCGCTATTCTTACCGGAAGAAGGGCAGCAGTGGGCGGCTATAGACTTCTCTCAGCAGGAACCACGGATCTTGGTCCACTTTGCCAAGAACTACGGAGACTACAAAAACATGCCCATGGAAGGCGTAGAAAGTTTTGTTGACGGCTATCGTAACGATCCCAACATGGACTTCCATAGCATGGTTAGCGAGATGGCAGGGATTCCACGCAAACAAGCCAAGGTCATCAACCTCGGCATGATGTATGGCATGGGCGTCAACAAACTATCTGAGCAACTGGACCTTAGCGTAGATGAAGCCAAAGCCCTGACCCAGCAATACCACAAGCGCGTTCCTTTTGTCCGGGGACTAATGAAGGGCGTACAGCGTAAGCTAGAAGACCCACGATCCTCGGGCAGCTTACGATCTCTTCGGGGCCGTAAATGCCGGTTCGATCTTTGGGAACCCGACACGTTTGAAATGCACAAAGCCATGCCCCGCGAGGAAGCACTCGCGACCCACGGACCAACGACCAGACTTCGGCGGGCGTACACTTACAAGGCCCTGAACCGGTTGATTCAAGCCTCTGCGGCAGACATGACTAAGCAAGCAATGGTCAACGTGTGTGAGGCCGGTTTCACTCCCATGCTCCAAGTTCACGATGAACTGGCTTTTTCGGTTACCGGGCCTGAGCAAGCTAAAGAGTTGGCTGAGATTATGGAACAGGCTGTACCGCTACAGGTTCCAAACAAGTGTGATGTTGAGATTGGCCCTAGCTGGGGCGAATGTGAGGAACAATCATGAGTGACGCGGTAAAGACTGCGGCCAAGGTGGGCCACATTTATTACGACCTGCATAACGGGGAAGGCTTTGTTGTGCTGAATGAGCGTTGGTATTGTCTTTTAGAAGATGTTTGTGAACTTGACGTAATTCAAGATGTCATCGCGGACATGACCGAGCTATATGAAGATCGACATTCCGTGGTTTTTCCGAAGGTTGATTGATGCTACGACCCTGCGTATACTTTCCCATACCTAACGTAGGAGACGTGTAATGGACACGACCAAATGGAAATCTGTGCTACTTCCTCGCGATGTTTATGAGGAGTTGGTGGTGATTGCGCGGGTAGAAGGGCGTACAATTAGTGGACAACTTCGGTATATACATGAAGGCTGGAAACAAGAAAATCTTTCCAACCGAGATCAGGAGTATATTGCCGAACAAGTGGATTCATTTAAGAAGGAGAACGGCGTAGACCTTACGTCAAAAAGCTTTTCAATATGAGTCAATTTACAACAATGCAGAACGAATTCAGCAAAGCTTTGAAAAAGCTGGAAGACAGCTATGAAAAGGGCAACGTTGACCGCGCTGATTTTGACAAACTGCACGTATGGCATGAATTCCTCAAATCCAAAATAGAAGCGGATAGAGAAAAAGATGCCCGAGAAGTCAGATAACGTTAATTGTCCTGCCCACTATAACCAAGGTGGGATTGAGTGCATTGACGCGATTAAAGCCAGCTTGACCTCGGAGGGGTTTCAGGCGTACCTCAAAGCGTCTTCAATGAAATACCTTTGGCGGTACGAGCATAAAAACGCTCCGATAGAGGATTTAAGGAAAGCCCGATGGTTTCTGGATCGTTTGATCAAAGAACTGGCAAATGGTGGTTTGGATTAGCGTCGGAAGACGTGAAGATCGCCATACAAGCCGCGCACCAGACTGCCGACCGGTTAAACAAACCGGTTGCTTTACAAAGCGATCTTTCGGTTGTACCGGCAGATGAAGCAACGATAGAAGTTCTTGAAGTGGTGAAACCTGTCGGGTATTATGAATAGTGCGTGGTTTGATGGAACCATGCGATTACTCCTAAAAGTAATTAGGGTTTGTAGTTTTCTCCCAAAGTGAACAACATTAAACCCGAGCCCCGCGCAATGCGGGGCTTTTTTTGCCACTATCCTTTATATATGTTATGGTATCAGACATGGATCTGATAAATGCAATTGACCTCGGCACAGCCAAGGCATACAAAAACGAAAGGCGTTGCTACATTGGAGCAAGTAACGTGGGCAACCCATGTCACGCCTTCTTGCAATATAGCCTTCGGGGTTATCCCCAGAGCAACCCCCCGCCCGCCGTCATACGCATCTTTAACCTTGGCCACCATTTGGAGGATGTTGTTGTCGAAGACCTAAAGTCCGCCGGGGTGGCTGTTTCTGAAGTAAATCCAAAGACCGGCAAACAGTGGACCTACACCGCCCTCGGCGGTCATGTGCGAGGCCACGCTGACGGCGTTGTTTACACCGGGGCAAAAGAAAGCCCTAAAATCCTTGAAATTAAATCCATGAACGATAAGAAATGGAACAGCTTTAAAAATCAAGGAATCGCCCGGAGCCACCCCATCTACTACGATCAGATGCAACTGCTTATGGGGCTCTCCGGTTTTTCTTCTGCGTGGATGGTTGCCTACAACAAAAACACATCCGCGTATCACACAGAACACGTGGCGTTTAACGCGCCGCGTTACAAAGACCTTCTGCGTAAATCAGTATCCGTGGTCCGTGGCTCGTCCGCCGCCCGCATTGCAGATACCCCTGACTGCTTTGAATGCCGGTATTGTAACTACAGACCACACTGCTGGCCCAACGGTATCCAACCACCACCGATTGCCGTTGAGTGTATAACTTGTCGCCACAGTAAGCCGACAGGCAAACGCAAGTGGCGTTGTACGTTACACGGGTCACGGGCCACGGAGCCTTGCTCACAATGGAGTAAACTTCAACCCACGGAGAAACTGTAATGAACCGAGCTATATGCTGGTGGTGCGGGGGAGAACTTATCTGGGGAGGCGACCACGACCTGTCTGAAGAAGACGATCATTTTGACATGTCCTCAAACCTGACCTGCGCCGAGTGTGGCGCACACGTTGTTTATTACAGGCCAAAAGATGAAGAAACTGTGGAAGATTAGCGAGCCGAAAAAAGAACTAGGCGGCTGGAAGCAATATGCAATAATGTTTGTGATCTTCCTGATCATCGCCTTGCTTGCTTGACCGTTATCTAGTATACATAGCCCCTAAGATTAATCGCATGTGGGGGCAGGCGGTTGGATCGGCTTACTTGCAGAGAGTGCAAGAAAAGAAAACCAAAAAAAGAATTCGGCAAACGTTTTCACCAAACCGGTAAATACCAGCGCGGTAAAGCACTTTGTAACGATTGCTGCCGCGACCGCCAAATAAACAGTATCTACAAAAATCCTCGTAACTACGTCGCCGCCAGACACCACGACATGCGCCAACGCGCCAAAAAATACAACATAGAGCTAAGTGACGACGTTGATTCCGATTTTTTATACGATTTGTTTAAACACCAAAATGGACTCTGCGCTTTGTCTAAATTGCCCATGACATGGATGCACGAAGGACTAGCCTCGAACCACGGCTCACGGCGCGGGACAAACATATCCATTGACAGAATCGACCCAGAACGGGGTTACCTACCTGAGAACGTCCGGTTGGTGTGTGACCGGGTCAATAAATTGAAATCCAGCATGGTGGACGGAGATTTATACTTCTGGTGTGCAATATTGGCGAAAGGTTTTAACGACGCTTAACGCGTTTTGCCGCCTCTTCTATCAACTGTAAGCGGCTGGCATAAAACGACGGGTCTTTCTTTTCAAAGTCTTCGTCGTTATCTTCCTCAAAATCCAACTCGCTCTCATCTTCTAAATTATCAAGAAACTCTTGCCACTCTTCTTCTTTATTCATGACTCCTCAACTCCTGAATGCTGGTCACCCAATCCATGGGTATTGCAAGTTCCGCGTCCCCTTCTTCCACCAGCCCCTTGTCATTTAACAAAACGTGCGGGCATATCAAAATACGCTGTTCGTCCTGATGCAAAATCACGCCGCACGACAGCACCGCCGCCTCCTTCGTATCCCGCATCTCCTCAACCGAACGCCAACCTACACGGCCCCCGCCACACGCGTCACGCCATCTAATTAAAAACAATTTTGGCTCCATAACGTCCCCCCAGACATCCGCTTGTTTAGCGTACTACAAACTGGGACAATAGTCGGCATGGGACTACCTATCGACTCGGAAGAACGAAGCTTCGTTGCTAAGTTATTGGAAGATAACGAAGATTTTCGGCAATACGTTGTGCAAAGTATGGAACTGCGAATGATGGCAGGAGATGAAAGCTCCAAGCACTTCATGGAAACCCTCATGGCCGAGGACGAACATGAGTTCATCCTGTCCTTGTGCCAAATCGGCTTCATCGTATACACTGACTACTTAATAAACACCAAAGCCTCCTTCAACAAACAGAAGCTGCACTAATGAGACACTGCTACGTCTGCAACCGCTGTGGAGTACCCATCACCAACGCACTGTGCGAACAGTGCCACGGCAAGAACAAAAAGAAAGAAGTGAAAATGGAAATAGCTGAACACTTCCTAGCCCTCGCCTTTATCTCCGGCCTAACCCTCTACTTCATGTTCTTCGTCACCCCTCCGGCATAAGCTTATTCCAAAAAAGAATTAGACCGCTTTATCCCATATATGCGATAGTCGCGGGTGTTCCATGTGGAACATCATTTGGGAGAAAATCATGACAACTCTAGAAGAAACCGGTATCCAAATCCGTACCGCCGTCCTTGACCTGCAAAAACTGGCTAACACTACACGGATCACGGACCCCGAAACCGCATCCAAAATAGATGGCATCGCCAACAACATCACCGAAATCGTTGACGGCAAAAACACCATCATGAAAAATCAAGAAATAAACCACACCCCCATCTACGAGGGGCATCACGACGCCGTCATCCTCGCTTTCACGGAAAAAGACGGCACAAACTCCGCCGAAATCATTTCCCAAACCCCCTTCATCCGCGAACTAAAAGATCAAGAAGAATTTGAACAGGATGTAATGGCCGCATTCAACGGCCTAGAAAAAGCCTACTCACACTGGCCCGGCGAATACGTCGGACTACAACTCATCATCCGACGTGACTACGTCAACATGACCTGAAGGAGAAGGCGCATGAGCGACCGCACAGGTGAACTGCTCGTCGGGGCGGCGAAAGTCATGGCAGGGATACTCATTATCCTTACAGCATCATGCACCATCGTTACCTCACACGACCCGCAATGGGAATGGCCCCGAGACTTAGAGCAGGGAGAATAGACCACGGCCCATTCTTACCGTGAGCCGTGGCCCATTAGCCCCATGTCGGGAGACAGCAGGCACGGGCCACGTATCACGGACCACGGATATATACATTGTATATACAAGGTACATACACAAGGTCATTTGTGGCCACGGACCACGGACCTTTGTGCAGAAGTGCAGCAAGAAAGGGGCTACCTTTTATATCTACACCCTCTCTATATTTGACTATCCAATTTTTAAGAAAAATACCTACACTTCTACACTACACCAGCGGACCACGGACCACGGTGCTTAATTTCGCTATCTATATAGTGTTTTCCAGAGAAATAAAAAAATAAAAAAATAAATTCCAAATAGGCGGGACCGGCGGGACGGCGGGACCACGGGCCTACAGGGCGCATAAACGCTCAATTTTACGGGTCACGTTAGGGTCCCGTTGGATACACCACTTTGTACCAAGCTTGTTAATCAAGCTATTGCTATTGAGGTTTTCCAGTTTTCAAAAAAATTATTTTTAATTCTCTGGAAAATATATATACAGGGGGCAAAAATAAGGTATGGTTAGCCGGACTTACTCACATACAGGGTCTTCGCATGACCAAGAAGAAAAGCCGGTACGCTAAGGTGCTGGACACCAAAGCGGCCTCACTTCCCGAAGCAAAGCAACAGACAAGAACACGACCGCCATTGGCCCAAAAGCGCCTGACGCGTAAGCAAGAACTTTTTGTGCGAGAACTGGTGGCAAAAGATGGGCAAATCACTATGCGGGAGGCGGCGATCAATGCCGGGTATCCTGAACGCTCCGCTCATGTTCGCGCTTCCGAACTGACCAACCCCCGCATCAGCCCCCATGTTTGTCGAGCTATCCGCGAATATCGACAGGAGCTTGATCAGAAGTATGGCGTGGAATACCAACGGCACCTGCGGGATCTGCAAGTGATTCGGGACGCTGCTCTTGAAAACGGCGCATTTAGTGCGGCGGTTCAGGCAGAGTATCGTCGTGGTCAGGCGCAAGGCGACATCTACGTGAACAAGACAGAGATCCGTCACGGTACGATTGATCAGATGAGCAAGGAAGAAGTGTTGAAGGCTTTGAATGAGTTGAAGCAAGCATATGCTCCGATAACGCACGATGCCGGAGCAGGGGACGGAGGTAATCGGTCCAAGGCGCGTGAGCGGTTAGCGGAGGACATAGATGTTTCTGATTAATTTCTTGGGACGACTCTGGTTTGGTTCAGATCGGTGGGATTTGGTTAACGAGAATAAGACTCCAGTGATTTACACCAAGCGCGCATATATGACTTCACTACAACGGTTGGATTTTGAAGAGTTGACGGGTAATGACCGATATTTTGGAAGTAAAAGCAAAGCCAAAGAAACAGCGTGAAGCCAGCTTCTGGCAGGCGTTGAAGAAAGCTATCCGGGATAACTGTCCGGATTGGTCAGCCACGCGGCTGGAGTCGAGGGCTACCTTGGGTGTGCCAGATGTCTTGATCATGGATGGCAAGGGCGATTGGCATATGGTGGAGTTGAAGACCACACACAATATGTCCGTAGACATTTCGCCGCATCAGGTGGCGTTTGCTACTAAACACGCGCGGGGTAGCTGTTGGATTGCAGTAAAGCTGTGCGGTGCCACGGGCAGTGAGATATTCCTGTATCGCGGTGACCGTGCGGTGGATTTGAAAATGGACGGTTTAAACGCGAAGCCGACTAAACATTTCAGCCATCCTGTTTCGTACCGGAGTGTTCTTCACGCTATTGCAACTATGTGATGTATCCCATACTATGGTGATGGGCATATGCCCTGACCAACGGGAGACGAACCATGAGACTTGAATTTGCATTGGCGCTTTTAACAGAAGAGATGGCGTGGTGTTTGAAACGCTACGATCAAGGATCGGAGATTTATCAAGACATTTCTGAAGCTCTTAGGGCCGTTAAAGAGGAAACTACTTCACGGTTGATAGAAGAACTGATTGAGCATGAAGAGCAGAATGATGACCCCCATCATTTAGAAAGCTTGAAGATACATTGGGGCGTAATGAGTTTTGCTGATTTGGTGGCGGAGTATTGCGACACTTTCCCAGCCGCAAATCGGGAGGCCGTGTCATGACAGCGATTGAACAATACGGGCAGGACCCTGCCACCGTTACCAATCCTGCTTATTGGGACTGCGAATGTGAAAAGGATTACATCCGCCCAAAAAGCAAACCTGAGTGCTTTACCTGCAACACCTGTGAAGACGATCAACCGGACAGCCGCGCCGACGAAGTGGCGGCGGCGTTAACGGATGTTGAGCTTTGGCCCTCAATCGAAACGCGAGATCACTACCAGATCCACGGCTGGGTTTCGATGGACACAAAGATTGATGTCTTGGCGCGCAGTGAAGAGGAAGCTATTGAAATCGCCCACATCGTTTTTAATCAGCGCGTATACGAGATGTATCATGCCAACATTGGGGCCGACAACACGGTGGAAAATGAATGGTACGAACCCCATTGCGATCAAATGGAAATTGTGGACGTTCGCGAATATGACGGTGACACCTGCTACACCCTTGAGTCTACGGCGGAGGATGAGTCATGAGCGAACTAAGATTACCGGTGTGGACCGTGGTGTGCGGCGAGCGGTGCAGGTGGTTTCCTGACCATGCCTCTGCAAAGGAATTTGCAAACAATGAATGGGACAAAGAAGCGGACGGTGTGCCCTTTGTCGAATCTCACACCATATGGGATGTGGAAGAGGTCTGCGAGATTCTGAACAACATTGAATCGTTTGCGGACAATGCGCCTGCTCCCGGCGAAATAAAAACGGGGGCGTGGAGGTGAGGTGTTTTCTCTTTTTTGGAGATACGAAGAAAGCCTTAAAAAGCGCAAACAAAAAATCGTTTTGGCAAAAGCATTTCGCAAGCCGATACCTCGGCCATATTTTTATTGGGAGGAAAACGCTATGACAAGAGGCGAAGCCGCCGAGGCTAGATACGCGGGCCTGACTTACGACCATGCCCTGCCGCAGGGTTGGGTGGACGCGTGTTGTGAAAAGGGCCTTGATCCTAGAGGTCATTTTGTTTGGCTTTACGACGATTACGTCGGACGGCCTGCCCCCATCACTGGCGAGGGGGATCGGATTGTATCCTTGCTCGCCCGTGATCCGTAGGTGCTAGCGCCTACGCCAAGCCGCCTTCGGGCGGCTTTTTTATGCTAAAGAAATTTTAAAAAGAGCATTGCGGAGCGGGGGCCGGTATGCGATAGTTCGGTTGCGGCAATGTCGCCGCGTACTTTGGGAGAAGTAACCATGCAACACTCGATTGAAAATTCAGACCACACCCTGACCCGCTTGCTTCAACAGGTGCAGGACCAAGCCGCTAGATCTCAGGACTTTCTGGCCCCCACTAACCAGCTTCAACTTATGACCGGTGATCGGGGTGACGGTAGCAAGGTCAGCCAAATCATTATGGAACAGTCTGGCGGGGCACCGACTCAGATCCTCGCCGCCAATGACGTGGCGTTTGACCAGATCAGCCAGCGGGCCGGTATCGATGTCCGGACTGCCCGCCGCCTTCAGCAGGATTACTCTGCTGAATTCGATGGACTGATTAATGCTATCTGGCAGAAAGAACCGGCGGTGCGGATGATCCGTTCGTTCCAGCATTCTGACCGCGCAGGGACTGCTCGCGCCTTTGTCTCAGACAAGTTTAAGACCTTCGACAATGTTCACCTGCTCAACTCCGCACTGCCTGAACTGCTGGAAAGCGATGCCCAGTGGCAAGTGGTAAACGGGACGGTGACTGACAAGCGCCTATACCTTCGCCTAAAGTCAGCGGTCATCACTGGCGAGGGCGCGGCGGTTGGCGACATCATGGCGCTGGGCATAGGTATGTCTAACAGCGAAGTCGGTTGCGGTAGCGTTAATGTTTACCAAATGTTCTGGACGCTGGCCTGCCTGAACGGGATGCAAACCGAAAAGCGTACTCGCAAGTCGCACATCACTGGGGCGCGGGGCGATGCCGATACTTGGGGCCTGCTGACAGATGAGGCAAAGGATGCTGACAATCATGCGCTGGCGCTTCAAATGCGGGATGTCACTGCCGCATATGCTAGCCGCGAATCATTCGATGAAGTGCTAGAAAAGATGAAAACCGCGCATCAGGACAAAGTCGAGGGCTCGCCGCAGTCGGCAGTCGAGGCCATGGGCAAAGTGTTGGCGCTGACTAAGAAAGATACCGCTAGCCTGATGGACGGCTTGCTCGCCACCATCGGGCAGGCGGGCTATGCCGGTCAGCCAGTAACCCGCGCCACTATGGTGAACGCGGTGACGGCGGTAGCGCATCGGGCGGACGCGGATAGCGTGGACGATTGGCAGAAACTGGGCGGGCGCGTGTTGGATTTGCCCCGCTCCGATTGGCAACGCGTGGCGATGGCCGCATAACCTACACTCCCCAAAGTGTGCCCCGCTCCGGCGGGGCTTTTTTTTGCCCGCGAGGTATGCGATAGTCCGACTGCCGCAATGTCGCGGCTAACTTTGGGATAATTTGTTATGGGAACTACAGTCACAATTGAAGATGTCGAATTGGATAGCGGAACCGTTTATTGCGACCGCGCATATGACATTGTCGAAATCATGAGTAACAGCGGCATTACGTTAGATGATGTGATTCATGAGGCGGTAAGCTCGGGATGGGAATCACCGGAATTGGATTTTGATGCCATTGCCGATTGGATTCCGGCAGGCCATGCAACCGACACGCAACTGAGCGATTTGGCGTACCGTATCGCTCGCGAATTAGTGAGCCGATTGGATAACGTCCGCCAGTGTGCGGACCGGCATCTAGAAACCAACCGCCAAAATGTGGAGCGCATCCGCGAACTGGAGCGCGCCGCCGGACCGGAGGCCGTGACCGCGTAGGCAATCCCGCCTCAGTAGCCCGCCATCCGGCGGGCTTTTTTTTGCCTAGCGTATGCGATACCCTAAGCGGGCCGCGATGGGCGGCGACACTTTGGGAACTGATTATGCAATTACTCGACACGCGGGGTGCAAACCCCAAATTGAAAAAGACGGCGGAACTCGGGAACGTGTTCGGTTCATTTCGTTACGCGGGCTTGTCACTTTATCCCGATGCGGAATTGTGCCCGGCATCTAAGGCGGCGGGGTGCGCTGATACTTGTCTGGCAGATCAAGGGCGCGGGCGGTTTGATAACGTGCGCGAAGCGCGCCAGCGCAAGGCGGCATTCTTCCGCGACAATCGCGCGGCTTTTCTTGATCAACTCCACCGCGAGCTATCCAACTTCGGAAAGCTTTGTGACCGCACTGGGGAGCGCGGCGTTGTCCGGCTTAACGTTCTGTCCGATGTCCGTTGGGAAATGCTCGGCATACCGCAAGCGCATCCCAATCTTTTTATGCTGGACTATACAAAGCGCGCGGATCGGCTTTGCAAAACGCCCGATAATTACCGGCTAATTTTCAGCTATAGCGGGCGGCCCCAGTACCGCCGGCAAAATGAAAAAGCATTAGCGACCGGCTTACCGATTGCGGTTGTATTTCGCGGCGGCTTGCCTGCTAAGTTTCTCGGGCGGCGCGTGATAGACGGGGATCGCTCCGACTATTTGAACGCAACCGAGGGAACCGGGTGCATTGTCGGACTAACCGCGAAGGGTAGCGCGCGTCGGGATCGGTCCGGCTTTGTGATCGATAACCCCGACTTGATCGGGACCGACTGAAACCAGACCCCGCCCCGAGCGGGGTTTTTTGTGCCCGCTGTTTGTCCGTTTTCACTTCCCACAGTTTGTAGGGTTATTCACTCCGCCGCCGACAGTTTTTGGTTTTTGGCACGGGGGGCATTTAAGCTGCCGATTCGCCCAGGCATCGCACACGCCCCCCAGTGTTTACGCGGCTTTCCGAGCGGTTCGCGGGAGAGCGCCGAAAAACGCCCCCTAGAATTTACTTCAAGTGTTTGCCGCAACCGGTAACACGTGGCGCGGGGGCCGCGCCCCCTGCACCGAGCAAAACGCACCGGGGGCACTGGGCCGGGGTCCGGGCACCGGGGGCCAGTGCCCGCGTTGCTTTTGTCATGACGTTTTGACCGGTCAACTGACGTAAAGACACATTTAAGGAAGTTAGCGGGGCCCGTGGGCGGATCGCGTCAAACGGCCCAGCGGCGCGGGATCGCGGCGCATCGCCCGCGCGGCGCGGCGGCGGCCCGGCGAGCGGCATCAAGGTGCATGTTTCTTACAAACAACACAGCGGTGAAACCATATCGATGTTCCACGTGGAACAAAAAAATTGTTAAAAAAAGGTAAGCCGCAACAAAAAGGTCATTTGTGGCCAAGCAAATAAAAAAAGAGTTTAAAATAGTCAAATGTGGCCAAAAATTTTATAAAAAATTTCAAACCTACCGTGTCTTATATGCTTTAATAGTTTTAGGTAATTAAAAGGCTGTCTCATATGTCCATTGAACGCATTACAGATGAGGAAGCGGAAGAGAAGATTCTGAAGCTTGAGTACCGTCTGGCGCAGATTGAGCAGGTCGAAGCTTGCCAAAACGAGTTTTTAAGCTTTGTTCGCAGCATGTGGCCGGAGTTCATTGCGGGCAGGCACCACCGAATCATGGCGGAGAAGCTTGAGAGGGTGGCTAAAGGCGAGTTAAAGCGCCTGATCATCAACATGCCGCCGCGCCACACCAAATCTGAATTTGCCAGTTTCTTGTTTCCGGCGTGGATGATCGGGAAAAACCCGGCGATGAAGATCATTCAGGCCACTCACACCACGGAGCTTGCGGTCAATTTTGGCCGAAAAGTCAAAAACCTTTTGGAACGCGAGGATTATCTTGAGATATTCCCGGACGCGGCCCTTTCAGCGGATTCCAAGGCTTCCGGACGTTGGGACACGGCCCGTGGTGGCATGTACTACGGCGTGGGTGTTGGCTCAAACTTGGCGGGTCGTGGTGGTGATTTGATCATTATTGACGATCCGCACTCTGAGCAGACGGCGATGTCGTTAAATGGGTTTGATGACGCGTGGGAGTGGTATACGGGTGGTCCTCGCCAGCGTTTGCAGCCCGGTGGAGCCATTATTGTGGTGATGACCCGGTGGTCTGAGAAGGATTTGACGGGCCAATTGATTCGGGCGCAGGCGCGGGATAGTTTGGCGGACAACTGGGAAGTCATTGAATTTCCTATGGAAATGCCGTCTGGCAAGCCTTTGTGGCCGCAATTTTGGTCATTTGAGGAGATGCAGGCGGTAAAGGCGTCGATTCCGTTGCCCAAATGGAACGCGCAGTACCAACAAAACCCGACCGGCGACGAAAACGCGATTATCAAGCGGGAGTGGTGGAATGTTTGGGACAAGCAGAACATTCCGCAATTGCAATATGTTATTCAGAGCTATGACACGGCGTTTTCCAAAAGCACTAGGGCTGACTATAGTGCGATTACGACGTGGGGGGTGTTTTATCCGGAAGAAGGAACGGTAGCGGCGTTGATTTTGCTGGACGCTAAAAAAGGTCGCTGGGATTTCCCGGAGTTAAAACAGATGGCGATGGAGGCGTACAAGTTTTGGGAGCCTGAAACGGTCATTATTGAGGCCAAGGCGAGCGGTATGCCTTTGACCCATGAGCTACGAAACATGGGAATTCCTGTGGTAAACTTTACCCCTAGCCGAGGAAATGACAAGGTGTCAAGGGTTCACAGTGTTTCTACTTTGTTTGAGAGTGGGATGATTTGGGCACCGGACGAGTCGTGGGCACACGAAGTTATTGAGGAGTGTGCGGCGTTTCCTAACGGGGAGCATGATGATTTAGTTGATAGCACGACGCAGGCGTTGATGCGTTATCGACAAGGCAACTTTATTCAGTTGCCTTCTGACTACTGGGAAGATGAGGGCGCTTCATTGAAGGTCCAACAATATTACGGGTAAATAAGATGGCATTAACTTCAGGTATTGGCAGTCTTGCTGGGTATAACACGGGCGGTAGTGTTCCTCAAGTAGGCGGTTCTGGTGGCACGAGTGCCCCCATGACACTTGAAGAATTTTTGGAGGCCTTTGGTCGTAGTGGCAATGGTCTTATTGGGGGATTAACGGGAGATGTTGCTTACAAGGCTTATTTGCAAGCTTTGGCCGCATCTGGTGGAAATGTCGATGTTACTAATGGGAATATTACCGTTAAACCTCGAACTTTGCCGTCGTACATGAGTGTTAACGATGACGGTAAAATTCTTTTTGCGGAGGGGACGACTAACCGCCAGTTTATAGAGGCCATGAATTTGTTAGGTCTTCTTGGTACAAAGCGCCCGGATGGCCAGACAGATTATCAGTGGTTGCTTGCATGGTTAGGAGACAGTCCCGAAAGCGGCTCTGAAACGTGGTTATCGCATTTTTATGGCAGACCCGATGAGGCTCCGGATAGGGGGTTTTTAAGTAACACGGGCGAGGGCGCTTTAAATTCAGAAAACAAAGCTACAATGACGCGTTTGTTAGATTTATTAGATAATGCGAGTGTGGCGGGTGGTTTTACGCCGAACCAAAGTTTCATAAACACGTATTTGCCCCCTGTAGTACCCGGACAAAGTTTTACTGGCGAATCGGTTACCCGCCCTGTTTTTATTGGACAACCGCCTACCGGCGGAGAAGCAGAAGCACCGTACTATCAAGCATCTGACGTTTTGGTGTCTTCTGCCGAGCAGCCTTCGCTGTATGACTACAACGTAGATCCTGAAACGGGGCTGGGCCAATTTGACCCTTATGCGCCTTTTGAAAGGAAGGACCCGTACACCGGAAAGGTGGATCTGCTATATCCGTATAAGCCGCCCCCGGAAGTGACAATACTACCGGTTCCACCAGAGGAGCCGGTAACGCCAATAGAGCCTTTTGCCCCGCCTTCGACACCGGTTTCTACGGCTCCTACAACTACGTCTTTAACGCCAACAGTCCCCGAGGCTACCACGCCGATATCAACAACTCCTACAACTACGCCTGTAACGCCAACAGTCCCCGAGGCTACCACGCCTGTTTCTACGGCCCCGACAACTACGTCTTTAACGCCAACGGTCCCCGAGGCTACCACGCCCTCCGGCATTGTTCAGGGTCCCCCTCCCGGACCCACGGAAACCACCGACACCGTTCAGGCGATGCTTGATTATCGCCCGGCCATGGGTGAGTACGCCAGAGCGCCTAACTACAAAGATATTGACCCCTTGTTGCATTCTCGGCGGAGGCAGATAAGTGATCTTCGAGAGTTTTTACGGGGCTCTCGCCAAGACGTAAGCACGGAGGATTTCCTGTCCGCATTACAGCAGGCGCAGGGCCGGTATGGTCAGGGGATGACGTATGATCCGGCTCGCGGCTTGTTTAGCAATATCTCAGAAGCGGAGCTAGCGCGACACCGGGAGGCTCAGGGCGTGCCGTTTGGGATTGACCCAGATCAAATGACGGACGTAGAACGAATCCGTGCCAAAATGATGGGAAACCGCAAGTTGCGCGGACAGCAAGAAGTCACCATTGGTGACCGCATGTACTTCTTGGACGACGGAAACATTGTTTCGTATCAGTTCCGAATGCCGGAGATGGGGTACACGCCCACGTTTAATCAGGGCGGAATTGTTAGCGTGGCTGATCAAAACGCGGACCGTGTGTCGGGGGAAGGCATTGAGTCTATGTTGATGACGTATAAGTCGCCGGATGTTGTTTCCCGTGAGCGGTCGGCTGCGACACTTCGTCGTAATTTGGCGAAGGTTGCGCCACGGCCCACGGCCCAAGGACCAGTGCCCACGATGCAACAGGGCATCATGCCCATGGCCCGATAATGCCTGAATACATAATACCCCCTCCGTTTAAATCCTTTGAGGATTTTCAAAAGGCCTACACCGCAATAAATACTGCAAGTAAAATATTAGGCGGGATTAAAGTAGCAACCAACCCAACACCTTTAGGAATTGCGGGCTTATTGGCAAACGAGGTAAGTGAACGATTTACCGATAAATCTATACCCGAACACATCCTCAAGTATCTTCGTAAAAACATCAAGCCTGCTACTGGCTCCGGCAACGTAGGCCCGGATAAAAGCGGTACGGTTATCGCGGAAGGCGGTTATTTCCGTGACCCTACGCAAAGACATGCTACCGCCATGCGAGCGGGGCAATATAACGAAGGTGGCGCAGTTTCCGATAAAGGCATAAAAACGTTATTTAAGGCGATTTTAAGTGACGGTTTAGAAGAAGGCGTTGCAAGCTACTTAGGTATTTCTCAAAAGGACACCGATTGGGCGTCTTCTATTGGTGAGCGTTATGGGTTGTCTCCTTCCAAGCGTGACGCGGCACGTCACGTAGCTTTAGGGTGGTTGGCCTCTAAAACAGATACGCCAGAGTTAGCCAAATTTTTTGCGGATGCAAGAGAGTTTCGTCCGATTGCTGGGGGCCCTATTGTTTCTAGGCGAATGGACTTAGAAAACAATGACATTGGTTACAACTTGCCTGCAAAAGACAAAAACCAAGCAGAAATAATGATTTTAGATTTGGTGGAAAAAGGGCAAGTAAACACTGATGATCCCAGCGGATATGCCGAGGGCGGGAAAGTAGAGCAAGAGCCTGCTTTTTTAGAAGCTTTAGAACGCCAGCGTTTACGCGACGAAGCTTTTGATAATGAGTTTGCTATTGAAGTCGCCGCTCAAAGCAATTATGCGGCAGACATAGACCCGTCTATTGCCCGTTATTATGGGTTACCTGACGCCGCCCCCGGCTACGACGGTTTAAGGGGCTTTGAACTTACCTCAACCGAAGAATATCCCGAGGGCACTTTTCTAGACAAACGTCTCAAACGTATTTTTTATGAAACAAACCCCGGTGCCCTTGGTGTTTCGACCATAACCCCAGAAATGGGGACCGTAAGCGCCATTGACAGACATGCAAACCCCGTAACTTACGCTCACGAATATCGGCATAAAAACTTTCCTGAATTATCGGAAAGACAAAACCGGATTGCCGATTTTTTGACCGCGTTAGATGAGCGGCAATTGTTTGACATGCTTAACACCAGCTATAAAAGTGAATTCGATACCACTTTAGGGGAAAGAAAAGGATCTGAGGCGCTAGACTTTTTTCGTTACGATTTGCGCTTTGAAAGAGACAATCCGGAATACGGCATCGGTGCAAAGATATTTGGAGAGGAATGGGATCGTGGAGCACGGTCCACGCGCCAAGGCTTTCATGAATACAAAGATCAGTACATTCGCGCTCGTATAAAAGAATCTCCTGCTATCAAGCTTTTAAATCAGTACGAAGAGCTGCAAGAATATAACGAAGAGCTTCCGGAGCAGAACCAAGAGCGGGTAGAAGAGCGACAAGAGCGCGAATCAGAGGCCGCCGTTAAAAACTACGCCATGGGCGGCGGCGTGGGGAGCCTTGTCCCTGTGGCGAGAAACATGTTTAATGTATCTGATATCAAGCGCGGTGTTGGCGCGTACACCCCCTATATTAGGAGATAACGCATGAAATTTGTTCTTGGATTGTTGTGTGCGATAGCGGTAACTGGTTGTTCTTCAAGCACTTCTCAATATTACGAAGCGGTGCAGGCGGCGGCTCAAGCTAACGCGGCGGCTTCTCAGGCTAAATTTGACGCGTTGTCCAAGATTGCTGCTGCGGGAGACGGGCAAGCGGCTAGTGCGGCGGTGATGGCTTTGGCGTTGACTCAGACCCCTTCGGTGACACCTGTTCCGCAACAGTCTCAGGCGCTTCAATGGGCGTCAATTTTGGCTACTCCTGTGACCAGTTTAGGCATGATGTGGATGCAGTCAGATTCGGCCAAGACGATGGCCAAATATAATGCGGATGTCAGCCTTGCGCGGGTAGCGGCGACAGCGGAATCTAATCAAGCTTTGTATGGTGCTTTTGTTGACGCAAATCAGATTACGGGGGACGTTGCGGTGGCCGGTATGAATTCGGCGGGCAACGTGGATTATTCTGCTTTTGTTGATGGTTTGGTGACGTTGGGCACTACGGGTATGACGGAGCTAGGTAATTTGGGCTCGGCGGGTTTTGATTCTAATGTAGCCATTTCTGGAGCGGCGATCACGGGTCTTGTTGATTTAGGTAATGCTGGCTTGGATGCTTCTACAACGTTAGGAACGGCTGGTTTAAATACTGCGGTAACGTTAGGCACGGCAGGAATTGCAGGTGCCGTGGACCTTGGCACGGCAGGCTTGGATGCTTCTACGACGTTGGGCACTGCGGGCTTGGATTCTACGGTGACGTTGGGCACTGCGGGCTTGGATTCTACGGTGGACCTTGGCACGGCTGGGATTACGGGTGTGTCGAATGTTGCGATTGAAGGTTATGGGACCATGTTGACTTTGGATCAAGGTAATAATGATCTTATGGGCACGGTCTGGGCAGATTACAACACGGCTGTTCAGAACATTATGGACAGTGTTCCTCAACTTAGCTGCACGATCACCAACAATGCGGACGGCACATCTACGGTTAAATGTACGCCGTGATAGAATAGTGCTGAAACTCTAAGGGTTATTTATGGCAAACGGTGACGATAAAGCACTTCTTTCGTCCTTGATGGACAGCACGGCGGGGCCGGAAATTGATGAAGCCGAGATGGAGCTTGATATAGAGATCGCGGCTCCCGGCACTTTTGTGGGTTCTGTCAATGACGTATTGCCTGAAGGCATTGAAATTGAGGAGCAAGAAGATGGGGGAGTCATTATTGACCTTGATCCGTTGGCCGTGGTTGGTGCTGGCGGTGGCGATTTCAATGCTAACTTGGCAGAGGAGTTGGGCGATAGAGAGCTTGGTGAGTTGGCTTCAGGTTTACTAGGTGATTTTGAGGCCAACAAGTCTTCGCGTTCTGAGTGGGAAGATGCGTATTCCAAGGGTTTGGAGCTTTTGGGGTATAACTATGAAGAGCGCACGATGCCGTTTCGTGGAGCGACGGGTGTAACGCATCCGTTGTTAGCGGAGGCGGCCACGCAGTTTCAGGCGCAGGCGTTTAATGAGCTTCTGCCGCCTTCGGGTCCTGTTCGCACTACGGTGGTGGGGGAGAAGACGAAGGAGAATGAGGCGCAGGCGTATCGTGTAAAGGAGTTTATGAACTACTACATTACTAACGTGATGGAGGAGTACACGCCTGAATTTGATCAGATGTTGTTTTATTTGCCTTTGGCGGGGTCTACTTTTAAGAAAGTGTACTTTGATGAGGCGATTGATCGTGCGGTAAGCAAGTTTGTTCCGGCGGAGGACATTGTGGTTCCTTATGGGGCCACGGACCTTGATTCATGTGAGAACATCACACAGGTTGTGAAGATGTCTATGAATGACCTACGTATTCGTCAGGTCATGGGTTTTTATCGTGACATTCCGGTATTGCCGTCTCAGTCTGGTTCCAATGAAGTATTGGATGAGATGGACAAGTTGAGTGGTGTTGAGCCCAGCAATTTAGATTATGAATGTACGTTGTTGGAGTGCCACGTTAATTTGGATCTGCCGGGTTTTGAAGATCTGGGGGAAGATGGTGAACCAACAGGAATTAAAGTTCCTTACGTTGTTACGGTTAGTGAGGATAATGGACAGATACTTGCCATTAGACGAAATTATAAAGAGGACGACGAAAGAAGGCGAAAGATTCAGTATTTCGTCCATTACAAGTTTTTGCCGGGATTCGGATTTTATGGCCTCGGGCTTATCCACACTATTGGCGGCCTGTCCAGAACAGCTACGGCGGCTCTTCGCCAGCTTATTGATGCTGGTACTCTCTCTAATTTGCCTGCTGGTTTTAAAGCTAGAGGACTTAGGGTCCGAGATGATGACGAGCCTTTACAGCCGGGTGAATTTAGGGACGTAGACGCGCCGGGTGGGGCGATTCGAGATTCTTTGATGCCGTTGCCTTTTAAGGGTCCTGACGGCACGTTGATGCAGCTTCTCAGCTTTGTGGTGGATGCGGGCCGTAGGTTTGCCACTATCACAGATATGAAGGTTGGGGACGGCAATCAACAGGCTCCTGTGGGCACTACGGTAGCGTTGTTGGAACAGGGCTCACGGGTCATGAGCGCGGTGCATAAGCGCCTGCATTACAGCATGAAGCAAGAGTTTAAGCTTTTGGCTCGGGTAATGTCGGAGTATTTGCCGCAGGAGTACCCGTATGCTGTTTCTGGTGGGGATCGCACGATTATGCGGGAGGATTTTGATGACCGCGTGGATGTGGTTCCTGTGTCCAACCCGAATACGTTTTCTCAGGCCCAGCGCATTGCGATGGCGCAATCACAGCTTGAGATGGCTATGCAAGCACCGCAAATGCACGACATGCACGAAGCGTTTCGGCGCATGTATGAGGCGCTAGGAATCAACGACATAGACAAGGTATTGATTGCCCCATCTTCTGATGATCCGATTCCAAAAGACCCCGCACAAGAGAATATAGATTGTCTAGATAACGTGCAGTTGAAGGCTTTTGAGGGTCAAGATCATGACGCGCACATCATGGCGCATCTGACGTTTGGAACGTCACCCATGTTGCAGGCCATGCCTCAGTCGGCAATTTCGTTACAAAAACACATTATTGAGCATGTAAAGATAAAGTGTCAGGAGTTGGCTACGGCGCAATTGTTGCAACAAACGGGTGGCCAGCAACTGACCCCGGACATGGAGCTTCAGTTAGAGTCTATGACCGCGCAGATGAATGCTCAAGAGTTTGGCAATTTAAAGCAACTGACTGCACAGATCGCAGGAGAAGGACAGCAGGGACCAGATCCTTTGATACAATTGAAGCAACAAGAGTTGCAGTTGGATGCTCAGAAGCAACAGGCGGACGCGGCAATGGATCAAGCAGAATTGCAGCTTGATCAGCAACGTATGCAAAACAAGGCCACAGAATTCCAGCAGAGGCTCGCTAGCCAAGAGCGCCAGACTCAGGCACGAATCGATGCGGCGCTTGAACGAGAGTTATTGAAGCAACAAATGAATAGGAATCAATGACATGAAAGTAAAATGTAATGGAACTTCTCCCGTAAACCCGCCCAGCCCTGTCAATAAGGCTGTGATCAAGGGTCAAGGTTCTATTCCTTATGCAAAAACAGAGGATGTAGCAACCCCTGATATTGAGTTTGCCAAGGTTACCACGGGTACAAAACGTGGTATGGGTGCGGCTCTTCGCGGCTCACGGTTTATAAACGCCTAACTATGTTTGGTTTCAACGGGGGGTTTGGCGGGGGTTATGGCGGAGGTTATTCCGGCATTTCCAATCAACCGTTTTATGGGTCTTACCCTAGTTTTAACCAAGGGTTTGGGGGTAACCGTGGTACGTCTTTAGAAGGGATTGCCTCCTTGGTAAACATGTTTGCTCAAATGTCTCCCGAACAATTTGACACGGGCATTGCGCGTCTTGCTCAGTTTAAGGACGTGTATAACTCTAGTGGCGTTGGCAGCATGGGTGGAAATAATTTTTCAGGGCAAAGTCTTTTTTCCAGTTCCCCATCAGGCATGTCGAATTTTAGGCAACCTAGTGGGCTAGGAATGCCGTTTGGAAACAGTATTAGACAGGGCTCGGTAAATGCCCCGTCTTTTTCTTCTCCTGCGCCAAACCCGCTTTTTTCTAACGCAAGCCTCACGGGCGCTGGTGTAACAAGGACGTTACAAGGTCCGGGAGGTCAGTCGATGCAGGTTTTAGCGAATGACCCTAGATTTAGCGGAAAATCCGAAGCAGATATCCAACAAATGGTCTTTGGGCCTCCGCAAGGTTTATCTTCGTTGCAAGAACAGCAACGACTGTTAGCGGGGGGCGTTGCAACAGGCGGTCAAATGGGGCAGTTTTTACCAAAGCAAATAAATCGCTTAAACAATGCCGGAAATTCTATGGTGCCGAGGTTTGCTTCACCGGAACAAATAGAGTTAGTCAGTGATTTGGCTTCAGAATTACAAAAATTGCACCCCCACTTAAATATAGCGGCCTCCAAATTCGGGCACATAAACGTAATGCAAGATCAAGGTATACTGCAAAGTTAAGGTGCTAACTATGCCTTTAATGCGAGGAAACAATCCAAAGCAAATTAGCGGCAATATTCGCCGCCTGAAGAAAGAGGGCAAGCCTCAAGATCAGGCGGTTGCTATTGCCTTAAATGTGGCTGGAAAAAGCAAAAAGAAGCCTAGAAAAATGGCAACAGGGGGCATGGTTAAGGGCTACAGCCCGATTGCACTCCGAAAACAACGATTTCAGGGTATTTTTTGATGGCATGGCAAGCATTAATATCCCCGATTACCAGTTTGGTTGGGGGGTATTTAAACAACAAGCATGAGCAGGCACAGGCGAAGCACCAAGCAAAGCTACAGGTAATTCAAAATGATGCTGATTGGGAATCCAAAATGGCAGATGCGTCTGCCGCTAGTTGGAAAGATGAATTTTGGACAATTGTGCTTGCGGTGCCGTTATTTTCTCTTGGTTGGAGCATCATCGTTGATGATCCTACTATTGTTGACCGGGTTCACGACAGTTTTGCTGCTTTGGATACTTTGCCAGATTGGTATCAGTATCTATTGTTTCTTGCAGTATCTGCGTCATTTGGAATCCGTGGTGCTGACAAGCTCATGAAGATGAAAAAGAAATGACTCCAGAGCAGTTAAACGCTTGGAGAATTGTTCCAAGACTGTTGATGTTTGCCATGATTTTTATGACATATCGAACAGTCGAGTGGTTCATGAGCCTGCCGGACCCTAACCCGGAGCAGGCGGCATTGGTTTCCGTAATGACAGGTGCGCTTACGGGCGCTTTTGGGTTGTTTCTTGGTAGAAAAGAATGACTTACAAATACTTTAAAGAAGAAGAATTTGTTTGTTCAGAAACCGGAGAAAATAAAATATCCCCCGAATTTATTCGTAGATTAGATGAGCTTCGGGAAGCGTGTGATTTTCCATTTCACATCACCTCGGGGTATAGATCACCCAACCACACCATAGAAAAAGCCAAAATCAAACCCGGCACTCATGCACAGGGGATTGCCGCAGACATCCACGCGGATAACGGCATAGAACGCCGGAAAATTGTAGAAGAAGCATTAAAGTTAGGATTTGGCGGCATAGGCGTAGCAAAAACGTTTGTTCATGTAGATATACGGACTACTAGCCCGGTCATGTGGACATATTAGTTGCCTCTCTTAGACAGTCGTGATATATAGATACGATATTCTAGGATGGAGCGCATGTGGATTCTTTATATTTAGCTCAATTTATTCAAAGGGCAATAAAAGACCGCCGTGTTCAAATTTTAGAGTTGTTGGAAAACAACCATGTCAAGTCGATGGAGCAGTATCAAAACTTGATGGGCGAACTATCGGCACTTAACTTTATTGCACAGGAACTCTCGGGCCTGCTAGAACAACAGGAGCAACTAAATGACTGATTTGGCTGGAAAAGTCGATCTGGAGGCTGCCGCCGAAGGCGTGAAGTCTTTTTACAAAGCCCCCCAACCTAAAGTTCTTGATCCAAACGCTATGGAAACAAGCTTACTGGAGAGAATGCCGCAACCCACGGGCTGGAGAATGCTAATTCTTCCGTATCGTGGCAAAGAAACCACCGAAGGTGGTATTTATATCCCCAATAAAGTGCTAGATGACACGCAAATCCAAACAGTTGTGGGTTATGTCGTCAAACAGGGATCTCTTTGCTACAAAGATACCGACAAATTTCCCGATGGACCGTGGTGTAAGGAAAAAGATTGGGTAGTTTTTGCGCGATATGCGGGATCTAGGTTCCGAATTGAGGGCGGAGAGTGCCGAATTTTGAACGACGATGAAATTTTAGCAACCATAGATGACCCAGAAGATATTCTGAGTCTTTAAGGAGGGTAAACAGCATGGCCAATGCTGCGGAAGAAGCTCAGTTTGAGTTGGATGTAGGTGACGCTCAAGAAACGGAAGTAGAGCTTGAGCAACCAGAACAGCCGGAAGAACAAACGGCTCAAGAGGAGCAGGAAATAGAGCAATACAGTGAATCCGTGCAAAAGCGGATTAACCGTTTGACTAAAAAAATGCGAGATGCCGAGCGAGAGCGTGAAGAAGCGCTTCGTTACGCGCAAAACGTCCAAAGTGAAGCGGAGCAACTGCGCTCAAGGATGCAAAACTTAGACCAAGGCTACATGTCTGAGTACGGCACCCGTCTTTCTTTGCAACAACAACAGGCCGAAGCCAACCTTAAACGAGCCGTAGAGCTTGGAGATGCCGAAGCTACGGTTGCCGCGCAAAAAGACCTAACAAATTTAGCTATTGCCGCAGATGGTTATAGTCGCGCTCAACGGCAGTCACAAATTCGAAATCAAACCCAACAACCGGTTTTTCAAGAAGCTCCCCAACCCCCTCCGCAACCACAAAAACCAGACCCAAAAGCCGAGCAATGGGCCCAAAAAAACTCATGGTTTGGGCAAGATGAAGCCATGACGTTTGCTGCTTTTGGGATTCATAAAAAACTTATTGAAGATGAAGGGTTTGATCCTCAAACCGATGACTATTATAATGAGCTAGACTCTAGAATTAAGCGGGAGTTTCCGCATAAATTTGGAGAAGAGCAATCATCCAGCCGCAAACCCGCTCAGACGGTGGCTGGCGTGTCACGCTCCAGTAGTTCTGGGCGCAGTAAAAGGGTCAAACTCTCCCCGACCCAAGTAGCAATTGCTAAAAAGTTGGGAGTGCCGCTTGAAGAATACGCGAAATACGTAAAGGAGTAATACTATGTCCGAAGAGAAGAAAGGCTTTGAGGGCATTAAGCGCTCCTCACGTGAAGCAGCGTCAAGGGAGAAACAGGGACAGCGTAAGCCTTGGGCTCCCCCGTCTATGTTAGACGCACCGCCTGCACCAGAAGGCTTTAAACATCGATGGATTCGTGCAGAAGTTCGTGGCTTTGATGACACGAAAAATATTTCTGCCAGATTGCGGGAAGGCTATGAGCTAGTACGGCAAGATGAATATCCCGAGTTTGAAGCCCCGGTAATTGATTCAGGTAAATATGAGGGTGTGTTTGGCGTCGGTGGATTAATGCTTGCTCGCATACCGGTTGAAACGGTTCAAGAACGCGCTGAGTATTTTGCTCAACGAAACGCGGATCAAATTGAAGCTGTTGAAAGTGATATGCTGCGAGAAAACGCTCATCCAACTATGACAATCGGCAAACCCGAGCGTCAAAGTCGTGTAACTTTTGGCGGCCCCAAAAAATAGGGCCGCACAGAACGAGGAAATAACTCATGGCAAATCAAGAAACTGCCTTTGGTCTTCGTCCTGTTGGTCTAGTAGGAAGCGGTGCTAACAGCACTGGTGTTACTGAGTATGAAATTGCCAGTAACAACACAAATGCTATCTATAACGGTGCAATTGTTGTTCCTCTTGCGGCAGGCGTAATTGACCAAGCTGGAGATACTGCGGGCGGCACTACGCAAGCCCTTGGTGTTCTCGTCGGGGTTCAGTATCACGATTCGACCCAGAAGAAGCCCGTTTGGCTCAACTACTGGCCCGGATCAGGTAGCGTGTCTGTAGACACTAACTACCCGGTAAAAGCTCTTGTAGCTGATAACCCCAATCAACTGTTCGTCGTAGCGGCGGATGCTACCCTCACTGACCGAGCTACTGCACTGGCTACTGTTTTCGCCAATGCAAGCCTTGGCACTTCTGCGCGTACAGGCTCTACCGACACTGGTAAGTCTAACTCGCAGCTTTCTGTGTCTAGTGTTGCTACCACGGCTACTTTGCCGTTGCGTATCGTAGGTTTGGTCGATGATGACGCTAACAATGATTACGCGTCAGCAGGGGCTCATCTTCTTGTTCGATTGAACGCTCACTTCAACGCGGGCAGCCGTCGTTTTGATTCTCAAACGACTGCCGACTCAACTGGTATTTAAGGGAGATTAAGTAATGGCTATTTCTCGCGCACAATTGGCGAAGGAGCTTGAGCCCGGACTGAACGCTCTCTTCGGCCTTGAGTATGATCGCTACGAAAAAGAGCATGCTGAGATCTTCGACGAAGAGTCTTCAGACCGTGCTTTTGAAGAAGAAGTAATGCTTTCTGGCTTCGGCACTGCGCCGGTTAAGTCAGAGGGTGGTGCAGTATCGTTTGATAACGCGCAGGAGACTTTCACTGCTCGTTATACTCACGAGACTATCGCTCTTGCCTTCTCTATTACTGAGGAAGCAATTGAAGATAACCTGTATGACCGGCTAGCTTCTCGCTACACCCGTGCTTTGGCACGATCTATGTCACAAACCAAGCAGATTAAGGCCGCTTCAATCCTGAACAATGCCTTTAGCACTTCGGCACCTGTAGGTGACGGAGCCGCACTCTGCTCTTCTGCTCACCCTTCTCTGTCAGGCAACCAGCGTAACCAATTGTCTGTGGCGGCTGATCTCAACGAGACTTCTCTTGAGCAAATGCTGATCGACATTGCTGGCTTTACCGATGAGCGTGGTCTGAAGATTGCGGTACGTGGCATGAAGCTGATTATCCCGAAGGAACTGCAATTCATTGCAGAGCGAGTAATTAACTCCAACCTTCGTCCGGGTACAGCGGACAACGACCTTAACGCCATGAAGTCTATGGGAATGCTCCCTGACGGCGCTGTTGTAAACCACTTCTTGACCGACACTGACGCATTTTTCATTAAGACTGATGCGCCTAACGGCTTTAAGTTGTTTAACCGCAGCCCGATCAAGACTGCTATGGAAGGCGACTTCGACACTGGCAACATGCGCTTTAAGGCGCGTGAGCGTTACAGTTTCGGCGTTTCTGATTGGCGTTGTGTGTTTGGCACACCGGGTGCCTAAAAAAGAGAGCCGCCTTCGGGCGGCTTTTTTGTTCCACGTGGAACATTTGTGATATTATTTTTATTTCCTGACAGCCTTATCCAGAGGCTGACACTAGCCACGACAGGAGACTCACATGGCTAACACTACCTTTAACGGACCCGTTCGATCAGAAAACGGTTTTCAGTCCGTATCTAAAAACGCGACTACTGGCGCTATTACAGTAGGCACTTCTTACAGCGACATCATCACGGGTTCAGTGCAATCTCTAAGTGGTGCGGGGGCTGTCAACCTTACTGATTTGATCACCGAAGTAACTACAACGGGTGCAAATGCACTAACCCTTGCTGACGGATCAGCCGGTCAAGTTAAGATTATTACAATGGTCGTAGATGGAGGAGACGGAACGCTTACTCCAACAACTCTTGCCGGTGGTACTACAATTACTTTTAATGATGTTGGCGATGGCGTAGTTCTTGTTTACGGCACAACCGCAGGTTGGGTAGTTGTGGGCAACAATGGCGCAACGATTGCATAAGGAATAGTAATGGCTAATTCAGACGTAAAAGCAAAACGTCTGACCGGGACAGGCTCCGCTGGTGTGGGGCCTGCTCGTATACGCCAGATTCAAGTGTTAACCACTACGGGAACCCCGCGTTTAACTGTAACTGACGGGAACGGTGGAGCTACTGTTCTAGACTTGGATTTTGTCGCTAGCGAGACGCACTCGGTCAACATCCCTGATGAGGGAATCAAAGTGTCTGATATTTATATCGGAACGCTGACTAATATCACTGCATTAACAGTGTTTTACAGCTAAGGTACTGACATGGCTCGCGAAGTTTCTTCAATTAGTCGAATAGGCACCAGTGAGCCTTTTGAGTTACAAGTGGCTAGGGGACAGATTGCCTATCATAAGTCCATTTACAAGTTCGGAAACAATCCGGAAGTTGCTAATTCCGTTGAAACTATTTGGCCTCAAGGCGGTTTGTATTCATACCTGTCTGCGGCGACCGTGTTGACGGTTTCTAGTAGCTCTACCAACGATACCTCAGCGGGGACCGGAGCCAGAACTGTTGAATTGTTCGGGCTGGATGGCGATTACAACGAAATATCCGAGGTTGTAACCTTAAACGGTCAAACAGCAGTAAATACCACCCTGTCTTATTTGCGGATAAATAGGATGATTGTTCGCTCTGCGGGTTCGGGTGGCGCAAATGCGGGAATCATTTACGCAGGCACAGGCACTGTTACCACGGGCGTCCCGGCAAACATTTATGCCACGATCAACGGCGATGGTACAAACCAGACCCTGATGGCGCTATGGACTATCCCGGCAGGCTACACGGGTTACTTGATGCAGTATGACGTGTCCAACGGCACAACCTCAAACACGCCTGCTGTATGCAAGTTGTTGCTTGTCGCTAGACCGTATGGAGAGGTGTTTCAAAGTAAAGATGTTAAGTCTCTTACCACGGGAATGCACATCGAAAACTCCTTGGTTGTTCCGTTAAAATTCGCAGAAAAAACTGACATTGAAGTACGGGCTGTTTCTTCTTCAGCAAGTGTCACATTTGATATCTCTGCCGCTTTAGAGATCCTTTACATCAGAAACGGTGAAGAGTTAGCGTAATGGCGACCACTAAAGACGTAAAAAAACTCCCTTCCGGTCGTTTGCAGTATCGCGGTGAAACGTTTTCCGGTTACAACAAGCCCAAGAAAACGCCCGGAAAATCCAAAAAAAGCGCGGTTTTGGCAAAAAAAGGCAGCGAAGTAAAGCTCGTTCGTTTTGGCGACCCCAATATGTCAATTAAAAAAGATCAACCGGGCCGTAGGAGCAATTTCCGGGCTAGGCACTCTTGTGATACGGCCAAAGACAAGTTTACGGCTAGGTATTGGTCTTGCAAAGCGTGGTAGACATGAGAGTAGAAGAAGTTTTATCCCGGCTGGAAAAGCATGAGGCGGAGTGTAATTTGCGTTATAAACGCATTGAAGAGCGTTTAGATGACCAAAAAGACATGGTGTCAAAGAACTCTGATGCGTTAACGCGCTTAGATATGAAGATTTGGGGACTAGCCATATTGATCATTGTCTCGCCATTTGCGGCCAAGCTTTGGAGTTAACATGGGCGTTTGTGGATCAAGGGTAAAAACAGGGCCAAAAAAAACCAAAGTTCAAGTCACTTACATGAAAAAAGGTGGCGAGGCTTCCAGTAAAAGCAAAGGAAGCAAAATTTGCCCTGAAGGCAAAGCATGGGCAAAGCGCACTTTTGACAGATACCCTTCTGCTTACGCCAATATGGCGGCCAGTAAGTATTGCAAAGACCCTAATTATGCTAAGAAAGCAAAAGGCAAAGCCTGATGGGCGAATTAGCTAAATGGCGCAATCAAAAATGGGTTCGCATCGACAGTAGTGGCAACATTGCTGGCGAATGTGGCACGTCTAAAAACAAGAAAAACCCGGATCGCTGTCTACCGCGCTCCAAAGCGGAAAGTCTTAGCAAATCGGAACGTGCTGCTACGGCGCGTAAAAAGAAAAAAGCCGGATCCGGAGGACAGCAAGTTGTTGCAAATACTAAAGCTGCCAAAGTTAAAATGGCGGCTAGGGGCGGTGAAATACGCAAAAACCACAAAGGTTGTGGCGCGGTCATGTCTAATCGAAGAAAACGGACTAGGTATGCCTAAAGATGGACGTAGAACGCCAGATAATGGAGGAAATTCGAGGCTGGTCTAAACATGCCTTGGAAGTTCCAAACCCCTTTTTTAATGATTTGCCTGCGTGTCCTTACGCCAAAAGCGCGTGGCTAAATGACAAAGTTGGCTTTGCATTTAGCTATCAAAAAGAAAACCAAACGTTGTATACCACGTTGTCTCAGTTTGATGACACATATGACATTGTGTGTTGCGTTCATCTTCAGTACGAAGAAGATTCAGAACAATTCCACAGTTACATAGGTGCGTTAAACGAGGCCATATCCATGGGTATTTTTATTCAAAAAGACTTGTGGGCCATGGGCTTTCACCCAGACGACGACCAAGACGGAGAAGTTTTTGACCAATCGTTTAAGCCGATAACGGACGCGATATATGCGATAACGTTTGTTCAAAGACTTTCAAAACTGGAAATATCCGCAGAAACATTAAGAAAAAAAGGGTATTATGACAATTATTTAAGGAACCCCGAGACGGCTCATCTTTGGGATGAACGTCAAGACCTTTACAGGAGACTATGCGATGCCGGGAATGAAGAGAAAAATGCCTAAAAAAATGCGTGGCGGCGGAATGGCGGCCCCAAAAGCAATGCCGTTAAAAAGAGGCGGCGGTGTGCGAGGCCGTGGCCGACGTTCTGTGGTTCAGGGCCCTTCTTTCGAGATAACTGCTCCGCCGGAAGAACAAACAAGGCCTCTTATAGTTCCTGATGAATCTGGGGGTAAAAGAAAAACACCGATTAAGCCAAAATTCGTCACAGCCAAGCCAGAAAGGCCACTAAAACGTTTTCAAAGCGGTGGCGGAGTAAGCAAGTCTGCTGTTCGTAGTTGCTCTAAGAAGCCGCTTTAATGGCTGTTTCGGGTTCTACAGACTTTGAACTTGATGTAAGTGATTACATTGAGGAGGCGTTTGAGCGGTGTGGGCTGGAAGTCCGCACCGGTTATGACCTTAAAACCGCCAAGCGCTCGTTGAATTTGATGCTGGGGGATTGGGCTAATCGGGGCCTCAATCAATGGACTATTGAGCAGACCACCGTGGCCTTGACGCAAGGCACGGGCAACTATGCTCTTGGTGCTTCTACTATTGATGTATTGAACGCGGTGGTTCGACGCAGTAACACGGACTATGCTCTTGAGAGAGTCAGCCGTAGCGATTACATCAATATTCCTACAAAAACCACGCAGGGAAGACCCTCACAATTTTTCGTAGACCGTCAGATTGACCCCACATTGAAGTTGTGGCCTGTCCCTGAAAACAGCACAGACACTGTCATTATTGACAAGCTTGTCCGTATGGATGATGCGGACACATACACAAATACGATGGATGTTCCGTTTCGTTTTTACCCGTGTTTGGCGGCAGGATTGGCATATTACATCGCCATCAAACGAGCCCCCGACCGGGTTCAACTGCTGAAAGCAATTTATGAGGAAGAGTTTGAAAGAGCGGCCTCCGAGGATCGGGACCGTGCTTCGTTCAACATTCAGCCATCTATGGCATATTCAAGGCTTCTCTGATGGGTAGGTTTGCTACAGGTAAGTTTGCTTACGGCATTTCTGACCGCTCGGGCCAGCGATATAAGCTTAACGAAATGCGTCGTGAGTGGAATGGGTTGTTAGTGGGGCCGGATGAATATGAGCCCAAGCAACCTCAGTTAGAGCCTCGGCGCAAAGTTGTTGACCCAGAGGCGTTACAAAATCCGAGGCCGGATCGGATAGAGCCTTTGGACGTGTTTGTAGCCACGGTTTTAGTAGAAGGCCCTAATTTTAGGCCAACCGTAGGTTATGCGGTCGTTGGAGCAGTGACGGTGACAACATCATGAGTTTTACATACTCAGAGTTAAAACAAGCTATTCAGGATTACGCTGAAAACGACGAAACGTCGTTTGTTACTAATCTGGACATTTTTATAAAAAACACGGAAGAACGTATTCTTAAAAACGTTCAACTTAGTCTTTTTCGTAAAAATGCTTCGGGGACAATGACGAACGCTAATCAGTATTTGGCTTGTCCGAGTGATTTTTTAGCACCGTTGTCTTTATCTTTTGTAGATGCCAGCAGTAATAAGGTGTTTTTGGAGTTAAAAGACCCTGATTTCATACAAACAGTAAACCCCAACAGCGCAACCACTGGATCGCCAAAATACTATGGTGTGTATGACGTAGATAATTTTATTATAGGCCCCACACCGGATTCGTCGTATACGGTGCAGCTTAATTATTTTTATCGGCCCGCTAGTCTTACAGCAGGGGCCGGTTCTGGGACGACGTGGTTGAGTGAAAATGCTCCAATGACCATGCTTTATGGTTGTTTGGTCGAAGCCTACACCTATATGAAAGGGGAGCCGGACATTTTACAAAATTACCAGCAACAGTTTGTGCAGGGCCTTCAGGCGTTAAAACAGTTTGGAGAAGCAAAAGAAGTCACTGACCAATATCGCACAGGGATGGTTATAAGGGCTAAACAATGATGGTAGAAGGCGGTAAAATAAGTTCTGGGATAGTGGACGTTCAAACTACAAGCCACCGGGGGTTTACCCCAGAAGAGATTGCTGACCGGTGTTTGGACAAAATCGTACACGTTTCGGAGTCCGCACCGCCTGTCATAAAAGAACAGGCGTTGGCTTACAAAGGCCACCTTCGACACGTGCTTTCATATTACATGAAGGAGGCGATCAACAGTGATCGCACTACTATTTATAACGCTCTGGTTGATGCAGGGCAAAAAGACCTAGCCGAAGCGATCAGGAGGCTTTAAATGGCATTTACCGGAAATTATATGTGTACTTCCTTCAAGCAAGAGCTAATGGAGGCCGTACACAACTTTAAGCTGTCGGGCGGTAGCACCTTCAAGCTGGCAATGTATGACAACAACGCCAGCTTTACTGCGGCAACCACGGCCTATACCGCGACAGACGAGGTTAGCGGCACGGGGTACAGTGCGGGCGGTGGCACCCTAACTCGGGTAGATCCGACCACCTCCGGCACAACGGCGTTTACGGACTTTGCTGACCTTACATTTAGCACGGCTACTGTTACTGCTCGCGGGGCCTTGATCTATAACGACTCGGCGGCGGGCGACCCTAGCGTGGTAGTTCTAGATTTTGGCTCTGACAAGACATCTACAGCGGGTGACTTTACTATTGTTTTCCCCACTGCGGATGCCAGTAACGCAATTATTCGGATAGCGTAATGACCGATGTCGTCGTCCCCTTAACCGGATGGGGCCGAGGCGCGTGGAGCGATCTTGGCTGGGGCGAGGGCAGTGTTACCAATGCGGGGGCTACGGGTAATGTAGGCTCCGTCACAGTAATAGCAGAGGCAAATGTCAATGTAACAGGGCTTTCTGCGACGGCGGCGGTAGGAACCGCCACTGTAACGGCAGATGCCAACACAAGTGTCACCGGGCTTGAAGCAACCGGTGCGGTAGGCTCAGTAGCTGTCATTGCTGAAGCGAATGTGGCAGTGACCGGTCTTGCAGGTACCTCTGCGGTGGGTTCAGTAACTGTCACCGCCGATGCCAACACAAGCGTCACTGGGCTTGAGGCGACCGGCGCAGTGGGGTCGGTAACCGTTACCGCTGATGCGGGCGTGTCGGTTACGGGGCTTGAGGCGACCGGCGCAGTGGGGTCGGTGACCGTAACGGGCATTGCGAATGTACCGGTTACGGGGCTTGAGGCAACAAGCGCGGTTGGCTCTGTCACCGTTGTTGCTCCGGCCAATGTATATCCCGTAGGGATATCCGGAACCGGAGAGGTTGGACCCGTTTTGGTTTGGGGCGTTATTGTTCCGGATCAAACGCCAAACTATGTCAACGTGACGCCGTCGCAGTCTCCGGGCTGGTCGGCAATAACACCGTCGCAGACGCCAAATTATGAAGATATTGCGGCATAAAGAGGATTAACGAATGCCTAGCACATACACTACAAATCTTGGTATTGAGAAGATTGCTACTGGTGAGCAGTCAGGTACATGGGGAACCACCACCAATACCAACTTT
>Ga0208645_1000530_pt1 | contig 40247 bp, 40 predicted proteins | sample VirMetDEL_Sep_01_FD_184519 | JGI IMG/M metagenome (GOLD analysis project Ga0208645, IMG submission 184519) | Aqueous microbial communities from the Delaware River and Bay under freshwater to marine salinity gradient to study organic matter... | ecosystem: Environmental > Aquatic > Marine >... | reverse complement strand
ATCAACATCATGATATGAATCCTCTGCCGCTACCTCTGTAAACCCTAAAATCGTGTGGGGCTTCAGGGCACCCCCCACAATAGTAAATGCCAAACAGTCCATATTCGAGCGGGCATCCCGTATTAAATTGAGCCTCGCCGTTTGTTTCTCTTATTCTCTTCTGTCCCACAATATCCAACATACTTTCCACTATATTTACAATAACCCCACCCAAAACCGACTATAATGAGACCAGCGTTAGAACCAGCACCAAAACCAGAAAGTGCTGGTGTGACTTTTCCTTTTGGGTGTTTAATCATTACCACTTAAAATTCTTTAAGATGAATCGCCCCGCAACCGTATGATGAACCAGCTGCACCTATACTACTGTTGGTCCTGCTGCGTCCATGTTCCCCAAATCCATTCGTTTTCTTTATTCTCACTATTCCTAAATCTACAATGAACAAAAACAATGTAAACCAAATTTTGCCCGTTTTAAAAAGAACGAGTGGGTCTTTACTCCCACCAATGTTTTATGAGACAGTAGGAAGTAGAGGTCATGCTGAAGGCTACGGTAACGGTGGTGCCCTCCGTTATAGCACTGGTTCATCAAATGGTCGCGGATTTAGTATTGTCCCAGCACGGGGCGTTACTTTTGGTTTCGGTGGTGGAAAGAGAAAAATAATATGAGCATAAAAATTATATCACCAAAGGGCCGCGTAAGAACACCAGATTTTATGCGGTCCATGGGCCGCGCCAGCGGAGACAGCCGACAATTTTTTGTTAGCGAGCCTAAACAAGCAAATGGGCGCATTTGTAATTTACGCCGTTGTAGTATTACCGGACGTGTTACTATTCGTGGAGCGGAGTGTAGACATTATACTCAGCCATAATGCTGTTCAACTTATTAAGCCGCTCAACACCAACGCTACCCATCTCCTGCAGATCCTTTTTCATTGTAGCTGACACTTCAGGTTTCTTGAAACGCCCTTTGACAATGTCCTCAATACGGTCATTTGACATGCGGTAATACTTCATGCTGTTACGAACCTGTTGAAAACTCATGCCACGAGACATGGCTGCTTTCACATATCGTGAAATGTCCTGATCAATCCGCTTGCGATCTTCAATAAACTCGCGGGCCATCGTCTCAATGTCCCCGTCCGTCAAAGCCCCGCGTGACTTGAGACGGTTGATCTTACTGCTCAAGCGGTTCCGTTCGTCCCTCTTCTTTGAGAGCACTTGCTGGAAAGCCCGTTTCACATCAAACTCTTTTGAACGTGTTGGCTTGATCTCGTTCAGCAACAATGATGACACCGTTCTATTTTCATCCAGAGCTTCGTCACCGATAGCAGCGTTTATGATTCGTTTCGTAGCCGTGAGGCTTCGGGGCTCGTAGGCTTCTTTCCAGATATAGTTGAAGACTTTGTAGATGGCGCTAACACCATCGTGTTCTTCGTAGATCGGGTCACCCGTTCTGGAGTCCTGATTAGAGGCCACATCGGCAACAGCCTGATTCAAGATTTGTTCGCCTGCGTATTCGGAAGCCATCATCTTGATTGCCCTCATGAAACCCTCAGACGGTTTCCCCCTCATGGTATCTTCCACCATCCGAAGTGCTGCATCCGCGCCACCACCAGATACTGGATTCATAAACGTGAAGTTCCAAAAGTGGTCGCCCATGTAGAACAGCGTGTTGTTACGGGCATAGTCCGGAAGAGCCTCACGGTTCAGTTCATCCTCTTCGTCGGAGATTCCAAAGATCGCTCGAAGAGCAAGTGGTGCGGCAATACTGAATCCGCCAACAATGCTGGTGAACCCAAACAAACGGGAGTAGCCGCGCTTTTTAATAATCGGGTTATCGCTGTCGATCTCAGATCGAATCTGCTTTGGCGTTCCATCGAACAGGATTCGAAGAACGTCAAACCGGAAGCGGATAAATGGAGGCAGTAGGAACGAATACTTGCTGGTCATGTATTTAACCGTCTCGTATGCATCGACGTAGGACTGCGATGTGTTACGGACAGTTACAGCAGCCATCTTTTTTAGCTCGTGGTCACTAAGCCGGTAGCCACTTCCTGCTGGAATGCCCATACTGATATCGTGTGCTCTGGCTTTCTTGAGGACGTCCAGCTCGTGTTCAAAGTAAGCAATCTTGTAGAAGGTATCCACTGCATTAGATAGCGCAAGCAGGCGGTCGGTCAGTGGCTTCGTCTTTTCTTTAACGGTCTTGCCTGCTTTCTTGGCGTTACTCTTAAGCTTACGAATCTTGGTTGAAGTGTCCTCAATGTCCTCTCTAAGCGTCTGCAGAGTTACTCTGCCTTGAAGCAGCTCTTGAGTGAATCGCGCTCTGATGTCACCTTGTATGACATTATACGCCATCAGTTCAGCGGCATATTCGTCCACTTCTTTTGGCGTTTTGAGCGCGGTAATGACGCGGCTCCAGTGCTTGACCAGCTTGTGCGGCATAACGCCCTGCATAGGCCCGAAGAAACCTAAGTTACCGAAGACGTTACGAAGGTAGAAGCCTAACGAGCCTAATGTCTTTGCGCCCAGAGACAGGCCAATACCCATCCGATAATAAGACACCACGTTCTCAACCCATTGACGCTCGAACGAGAGGTCAGCCGGTGTCTGGTGGGTCATGTGCTTCTGCAGAGCTTCGTGCGCGTCTTTGTCGATGTAAAAATAAAGACTCTTCGTGTAGTCGTTCTCCACTTTATCTGATAACACCTCATTCTGAATCTCGTCGTCGCTGACGGTCGCACCGTTGCGGAGGTTAACAAGACTGTGGTAACGCTGGTCACCATTTTTTTGCATCTTCTGCACTTCCTTCAGAGAGTAAACAAATCCGGAACGTTGGCCCAACTGAATCAGGTTCTGAATGAATGACTCACGGCTCGCCGCACGAGAGACCACCGTGACGGAGCGGAGGATGTTATCGAGAACGTCAGCGTCGTCATACTGGCCTAACAGTTCGCGAATTGGTTGAGGGACAACCTTACGTTGACGAATCTGGTCAACGACAGATTTCGCTACAGATCGGGCCATTGGTCGGCCTTTCCGGATTTGAGAATGTGAGTCCAGCGAGTAGAGGTAATCAAGAATTGCTCCTCTGATTGGGTCGGCCCTCTCCTCTATAGCCAACTTCAAACTGTATTTTGAAGTTTTGATAAGCTCGTCATAGCTCGTGCGTTGATCTTCAGGAACATTGTTATCTCGCTCTACTTTTTGCTGGTTCATCGCCCACTTCTCGTGGTAAGTCTGCTCGAATATCTCGTAAACTTTCTCATACCTCTTAAGCATAACTTCATCGCTGCCTTCCTTACGGCCTTCGATCACAGAAATCAGCTTGTCCATGTAGCCTTCTTCGATGAAAGCTTTGTATGATCTGGTAACGTAGATGCCCAGATTCTCGTCGATCACTGCGCGAAGCTCACCAGAGTGGTCGAACTTTTCAGCCATCGTGATGGACAGCCCGTCAAGAATCATCCGAAGTTCTGACAACTTACTATAAAGTTCAGGGTGTGTCGCGAGTAGTTTTTTACGGGCGGCCTCTTTGCGCTTCTTCGCTTCAGAGACGAGGCGGGCGTGCTCAATCTTGACTTTCTCCTCTACCTCCTCTGCGTAGATCAGTTCGCGCTCTGACGGAGTAACGCCGCCTTTCTCACGTGACACCCGCTTATATCGTGTGTCAAAGACTTTCTTGCGATATTCAATAAACTTCGTGGGCACCTCCGTGTCGTTCGGACGGCCTAAGAAGTCACCCAACAGAATATGATCGAGTTCCGGATCAGCTTCCACCATTTTGCGGATTTCATCAGCGATGGATCGGGCTCTGTCTGGAATCGCGGTCTTCACAGCTTCAGCCTGCTTAAAGACCTCTAACACTCGCGGGTCAAGGTTACCATTCAGGATTCGGCCCAACCATTTGTTCTGTTTGTATTCACCTTTTTTGAATGCACCTAGCGCCAGTTCGTATTCCTCGAACATTGGTAGACGCCGCGAGACTTCTTCGAAAGTGGTATCCGGCCCGAACTCAATCAGCTTGCCTTTCTCCATCGTGGCGGAGAAGCGCTCTTCAAGTTCCGTCTCCACGCTGTTAGGGGCAAGCGCATCAAACTGCATCCGCTGGTTAATGCGGAGGACACCACTACGGAGCAGGCGGACTTCGGTCGAAAGTTTGTTGACCATCCGCGCCATCTCTGCATTCTGTTTCTTGAGATTGTATGCGGCAGCCATGCGGCGAAACACACCCATCAGGAACCGGAACATAACCTGATGGAACTTAGGATTTGAGAAGTAGAATGCGCGATCCTCTTCCGTAGTGTAACCTCTGGTAAGCTGCTGCGCCTTCATCCGAAGTAGTTCCCCAACAACCTGTCTCATGACGACTCTGTCGCCGTTCTGGACAGAAGCCTTCAGGCGGTTAGCGAGTTCGGAATCTTTGGTGTAGTGGTCGATGGCCTGTTCTAAATCGTAGGATGACAGTTCGTCAGCCAGCTTATCAAGCTCCGCTTTGGGGATGGACCGGAGTTCTGCTGCGTGGAAGATCTCCTCATTTAAAATAGACTCCAACATCTGTCTAACATGCTGCTCATTCGTAATGACGCCGTGTGCCTCTGTGAGTGCCTTTTGAGCTGCTGGCCTGTTCAGGATAATGGACGAAACCAAACGGCCATTCACGCGCATTAGGCGAGCCGCGAACAGCGAGTCTGGCCGAGACTTAAATATCTCTGCTTTGGCGTCCGTAGATTCGAATACCGGAACATCGGCAGGCACAACAGATTTAATGGTCTCGTCAATGAGTTCATCTACAGCGACCTGCTGCTCAACCGTGAAGTCTTCGTCTGCCTCAATGTCATCAATGCTGGAATATCTCCCCTCGCGAGCTTGTGATATTTGGTCTTCCAGCTCTTGTTTTTTACTATCAACTATCAACTGCGAGCGCATGTCGGACGTTGACTTCCCGAAAAGCGCGGCTTGATCCAGTGTCTCAATGCCAGCAGGTTCCGGTGAACGGTCCATATTGAGGAAGTCCGTCAGATCATCAAAAGCGCGGGACATCGCAGACTTCGGCTGGATGCCAAAAAGAGATTTGATTGCGTCGATAATACGGCGAACGAAACCTTTCTGTGGAAGTGAGCGAACGTTTTCCTGAAACACCGGCGAAGTGAACAGCATCGCGACAAACTCATCAGTGTTCGAAAGTGCGTAGTCAATTGTTGAAGAAGTGTTGCCAGAAGCTTTGTAGACCTTCTCCACTTCAGACCGGAGGTTCTTCAAACGTGTCAACGCCGCCGCTTGTTTACTGCTAAGATCGGGCGAGCGAAGAAGGTCAAAAGTGGCGGCATGCAGATATTCGTGTAGCAATACAGACTCGATCCCTTTGCCATAAAAACCAGCGATGTTAATTGTGACCGACCGTGAACCATCTTCATTAGCTTCGAATAAACCAGCGTAACCGCTTTGTGGGTTGTCTTCGATACGGAAGTCAACATTGTTAAACCTGTTGGCTTCACGCAACAAAAGCTTCGCCACCGCTTTGTGGGATTCATCTGCTGAGATGCGTCGGAGAGCGGTGAGGACAGACGACGAATCACCATCCACCAGACCTAATCGGGCAATCGCTTCATTGTTAATGCTGCGGTTCTCTACAACATCAGCGGATTCGTTCAGTGCTCTGTTCTCATATTGTTCAGATATATGGACACGCTTAAGGAACAGGTCTTGTGCTTGTTCAGTGGTCAACGTCTGCGGCACATCAAGACCCATCAACGCCAGCGAACGGCGGAATGGGTCTGGTAGTTTGTCATAGACCGCTTCGAAATAGCTCTGCAGCGCTGGTGATGGCTTTCGGACTTGAACACGGTGTAGGACATCAGAAATGAGTTTGCGGATATTGTCAGTTCCATATTCACCGGAGTCTTTCAAACCCTGACCGGTGTCACCAAACACAGCGCCTGCGAAATCGAAGAGCGCTTCGTCCGCTTCTACCCTCTTCGGTTCGCTCAAAGTGGCGAGATGACCCGTCACTTTGTTCGTCATGTTATTTAAGATTTCAGTGTATCGGGCTTTCGGTCCCTTGTCCGAAAGATCAACTTGTCCAGTGTCTTGTTGCTCACCCTCAAAGTCGAAAGCAGCATTAACATTCTGATCGACTGAATCGTCGTCCTGCCCAATCTGTTGCTGCTGCTTGTTGCTAAGATCATTAATCGAAGACATCTGCCGGTCCTCTTTCAGCTGCTCACTGGAACGGAGGCGCTGCTGAACGCGGGTAGATGCTTTCGGAATGATGTTTGGGAAGTCTGGGAAGGGCCTGCCCCCCTGCTTAGAGAACTCCGGATGGTCGTAGATCTCTTCAAGAGCTTTCTTGATAATCTTGCGGTCCCACCCTTTCTTCAGCGAAGACCGATTTCTTGACTTCTTAGCGTCTGTAATGATACCGTCAGCGACCATCTGCTTCTGGCTAAAGATATCAGAAGAGCCTGTTATGGAGGTTCGGCCAGACAGAAGGTGGTAAAGGAAGGCCGCGATCTTTTGCGAATCCGTTTCTGCGTTCTTCGTTATGTTCGCGCCTTCGTAGGTCGTCCGCCCAATCTGCAGACCGCCTTCTTCATTGAGGCTGTCGAGACTTTTTTGAATGAACCGCATGTAGAATGACCCTCTCTTGATGCCTTCTTCAGAAATCATCCCCTCGATAATATCATCAACCATGCTATCAGGGATCTTGCCATCCACAATATAGGGCTCAACGATTTTCTGCAGCGGGGCAGTGGCGATGACGGCATGAGTATCAATGATGAACTCATACATCACATCCGTAATGAATTGCTCTTTGTCCTTAACTCCTTTTACTTTGCTCCAGTCAATGAAAGAGCTAAACTTTTTACCAACACCTGTAACGGACTCAATGTTTCGGCTGTTCGCAGAGACCCACCCATTAAAGTTGGCGAGCGCTTCCGACACTTTCATGGTGCCATCAAGAATATAAGTCTTGTCTGGATCACCATCTCGGAACAAACCAGCCTGATAAAAGTCCGCTTCTTGGCTAATATCAACCGCACCAGCCAGTTCTACCTTCTTGGCGGCATTCTTAATACCCGTTTCGGGGGCCTCCACCTCACCAGTCTGCTCTGCTTTCGGGTAGCGGGATGGCTTCTTGACTGCGACGATACGGTAAGTCCCGTCTTTCATCGACACTGTATCAAATGCTGGCGAAATGGGGCCATTCCATTCTTTCGGAATCACGACGTAAGGCCGCTTCATCTTACTCAGCGCATGGTCAACGACAACCGGATCGTTGTTAAACAGGACCCCACCATCAGACGTGGTCTGCAGTTCGCCGAAAGAGTTCTTTGGTTTAACGAGCGTGTTGACCTCTTCGGGCTGCACGCCGTAGACACCATATAGCGCATCACCAGTAGTCACGAAGTGCGGGCTGGTTTTATCCGCCTTCGCTTTGTTGATGTCATCGGCCAACTGTTTTGTTTTGGCCTTCCAGAAATCGGTGCTGCCCCCACCCAATTTAGGCAGGCCGTAAGCTCCGGAAGATAAAGTAAGCGGGATGCCGGATTCGGCCAACTCAGTGATGCGCTCTTCGGCTTTAGCCTTCAGGTCATTATCACTCTCGACTGGAACGTCCGCAACCTTTTCAGTTTCTGGCTTCGCGGCTTCGACTTCTTCGACAGCTTCTTTGATATTTTTTTCGGGGACCTTATCTAAGTCCAGCCCTTCGGCTGATTCTTCTGTTAACTCAGCAGCTAAATCATCGGAAATTGGTTCTTCCGCGTCCTCTTCAACTGGCTGTTCGACCGGTTGTTCAACTGGCTGTTCGACCGGTTGTTCGACCGGTTGTTCAACTGGTTGTTTAACTGGCTGTTCAACTGGCTGTTCAACTGGCTGTTCGACCGGTTGTTCGACCGGTTGTTCAACTGGTTGTTCAACTGGCTGTTCAACTGGCTGTTCAACTGGCTGTTCAACTGGCTGTTCAGTAGCTTCTGCCTCTGTGTCCTGTTTAACAGCTTCCTCAAGCGAAGGAGGCTCCTCCATCTTCTCGATCTCAAGCTGCGCGGCGTCAAACTCATCGGCCATCTCATCGGAGAGGTCAGAGTCCGTCATTGGCGTAGTCAAGACCGGCTGCTCTGTTTCGGATGCAATGGCCTCTGTTTCGTCAACTGCCGCCTGATTGGCCATTACCTTTCGGATTTCCTCTTCAAAAGCTGCTGCGGCTTGTGGTGCGTTGTTGCGTTTCAGCTTATTCGATTTGTCACGAATGACTCGGTTGGCGGAAGCAAGCGCAATGTTCCGGATGACCTCGCCCTCTTTCTGCTGCTCCGTGAGCGGGTCAATAGGCGTGAGAACTTCGTTGAGCGTCTGGAATCCTTTCCGGACGGGTCCAACAGCGGCACCGAAGATACCACCATATAGAGCGCCCATGTAAGCAGAACGGGCGACTTCCTCAAACGGTAAATCTTTATTAGTGAACACCGCTTGAACAATCGTGTTCAGGTATTCGTCAAGACCTTCTTCCAGAGCCTCATCAGTGAAACCTTTGATGATTTGCTTGCCTGCTGCACGGCGTGAGAACGATTTATGACCTTTTGCAAGAACGTCCTTCAGAACTGCCTGCAGACTGCCTTGCGACAACTCACGGCCTGTAACGCCGCGACTGATCGTATTGAATACTTTCTCGACATCTCTTCCTGTTGCCCGACGCAAGATGAAATCTTCGAGACCACCACGACCACCCAACGAAAATGAAGTGGTGATGATGCCGGTGATCATTCCAGCTGTAGCGCCAGCGGCCAATGCTTTGTCGTGCCTCTCTTCCGGTGTGAGATTCTTGCCCTCCGGTGTGCGCTCAAGCGCGTCGTAGACCGCAGCATAAGTCATCGAACCACTGCGGGTAGCGGCTGGCACAAAGAGCGAAGAAAGTTGTGTCGCTTTATGGCCCACAATACCATTATAGTATGACGCGAAGCCGCGCATGGCCGGAACAGCGGTGTTTCGTGCGCCCGAACCAGTTGCGTTAATGGCGGTTTTAATAGCCGCGTTGTCCGTCTGGTCAACCGCTTCTTTGAGGACAGACCGCTGCATCTGCTTTGCTATGCCTTTCTTAAGCACTTTACCACCAACCACCAGACCAGCACCTGCGCCTCCTGTAATAGCCGTAAGGCCCATTGTAGTGGCTACATCGGTAAGGACCGGCGCGACCATTGAAGAAAGCTCAACGCCCATTCCAAAGTCCTGACCGAACAATTTTGCGACTTCAGCGCGTGCCTGCCGGTCTTTGTAATTTTCCAAAAGCTGCTCACGAGCCCCCTCGCTGCCTAAGATCGCGCCAACACCCCAACCGATATCTGTGACGGCTTCGCCAATGGAAAGGCCGATGTGCTGCGCAATGTTCGCGGCCCCACTGTAAGCCTCGCTAGACGTGAACTCATCAAGAATGTCGGCCTTTTCTTTGCCCTCAGAGAGACCTTTTTGCAGGAATGACTGCCACTCTTCACCCAGATAAGACCGGCTCAACGAATTATTGAACTGGTCGAACTGTGCTTCACGCAATAGCGCCCTCTGGTTGCCGACGATTTTCTTGTCCCGCTCCGACATGTTCTTCGTCGCGGCTTCGAACTTCTCATTGTTCAGGATCGTATCGCGGTGCAGCGCATGGTAGCCATAGCCGAACTTTCGGATGTTGTTCTCTTCGTTTTCTTCGTCATACTCAGCGGTCCCAGACACCATTGCCCGTGAGCCTGCTGTGTATTCGAGTGCTGCTTTGATGTCAGCGTCATCATATTGGCGGGAGAAATTAGGGTCATGCCCAATCATCAAAGCCTTGAATCCGGTGACGGTCCTGTCAGACAGAGCGCCATCTTCCGCAATTTCGTTGGCTGCTAGCGCGATCTGCGCTTGGATGTTTTTGTTTTCTTTGGAAGCTTTGCTAACAAACAGGTTCGCTTCCTCAAAGTTACGGTGCCGGAACTGTTCGTATCCGTTTTCGTCTTTGGCCATCGAGTTGATGATGCCCTCAATGTCTTCGTCCCGAATGGTGCCAGCGGCCAGTGATTTACGGTAGGCGTCTTTAGCAGAAAGACCAACGGCAGCAGGTCCCGCGACCAGTGAAATCTGTCCATCTGGCAACTCCACACGGGTGAATGGGACATCCTCTTGTGTCACCAACTTCTGCGCTGCTTCTGAATAATACTGGTCAACATACTGCTCGGCCAGCTTCTTCCGGTCGGCCACCAACGCTTTGAAAGATTCCGCTTGATTCGGGTCTGCCTTCAGCAGTTTCGAAGAAGCGTAATAGTCACGAATTGACTGCGCGGCAACCGGATCGTCTACAGCGTCCAGCGCACGGTGGACGATTTCAAGCTTACGGTTAAACCCAAAAGGTTTAGGTGAGAAAGCCTGCTTGACTTCATCTTCAGCTAATCCGGCGCTCCGCATGCCTTCTTCCGTCCGTTGGTTGATGCGGGCGAATACACTGTTGCGCTCTTCATCGGACACATCAGAGTTCAACACCTGCGCTTTAACGTAGGTGTTGTATTTCTTGAATTTTTGAGCGGTGTCCGTAATCTCGTTGACCTGTGCCCAGTCGTCGATTGGGAGAATTTCTAACATGTTTTTACTGGAAGCCTGCGTCGATCACACTGTTAAGCTCTTGTTGGCGTTTCGAAAATACAGAGTCATCAATGCCTAACAGCTGGTTTCGGCGAGTCCGCGTTTCGATCTGCGCCCGTGATAACATTTCCTGATCAGATGTAAACTCCGAACTTAGGTCTGACAGGGTATCTTGTGTCAACGGGAGCTGGCGGGACATGGCGAGCGCCAGTAGAACATTGGTCCGATCTTCGTTGCTCAACGTAGCCGGAAGCGGTTCGCCCTTTTCGTTCATTTGGGGCTCCAGATTAGCGGAGTTTACCAGCGCGGACATTTCTTTCAAAGCAGCTTCTTCGCTCGCGAACGCTCTGGCCTCAGACTTCTGCTGCATTTCGGCAGCCTCTTGCTGCATCTCCTGCTGTTCGAGTTGTTCTTTGTAGTTGGCCGCTGCTTGCGATACGTCGCCCAAAGTCACCTGACCGGTTTGAAGACCTTTATAGATCTCATCAGAGTAGAGCGGGGTGTTAAACAAACGGTTTTTATACATGTTGGCGTCGGCCTCCAATTTGGCAGACTCAACAGCCTCTTCAGCCGCCCGCGTCGAAATAGCTTTCTCATGCAAATTAAACAACGTGCGGAACTGGTCGTTGGAGAACAGGCTGATGTTGTCACGGCCCAGCTTGTTTAGCTCGCGCATTTGTTCACGCGGCGTCAAGCCGCTCATCTCAAGCTCTTGCAGTCTCTCTTCGACTTCCGGAAGCATCTCTGTAACCTGACGGTCCATACGGGCCTGTTCGCGCTGACGATTGAGTTCCGCTTTCTGCCGCTGGTATAGTAGATCCTGACGCCTCATCTCGACCATGCTTTGCTGCAGACCAACCACCCGATTCCGGAGCGGCGTCAGCACCTGTTGGTCATACTCCATACTACGATCAAACTCGTCCTGACCGACGAGGACCGGAAAGTATTGGCTCTTCAGCGGAGCGATGTCGTTGTCAAAATCAAAGTCCATCTTAACGGTTGCGTGTGGCGTTCAGCCTATTCCCGAACAGGGAATCCCGTTCCCTTTTTCGTTTTTGGAAATCATCTTCCCTTCTCGCGAACTCCGTCATGTTGGAATCGTCGGATTCTTCACCTTCCGCAAAGCCAATGCCTCTGTCATACATCTTCGACATGAACTCGTTTCGACGCTGCAAAAGGTCATTTTCCTGCTTCATCAGGCGACCGGCCATGATACGCTGCGCCATATCTCGCCTTCTTGTGGCCTCAGAGGCGATTCTAGGCTCTTTTAGGCGTTGAAGCTCAGACATCATAGCCAGCTGTCCTGCCTGCCCGCTGTAGCCATCCTTGCGCAATCTACGGGCTGCCCGCCTCAACGCACCACTGCGGGTGCCAATTTGGCGGGCGGGTTGGCGGAGCGATGATCCGCTACCCAACTCGTAATTCGGGTCCTGCATTCCAGAAAGCGTGTCCAGTCCGGAACCAAATTGTTTGTTAAATGATACTTTTTGAGCAGCTTCTTCAGGCGAATCGGCCAAAGCGGTTGGTTCGGGCTCTTCCGAAACACTGATCTTGTTACGTTTCAAGAACGAATCGAACTGGTTATCACTGACGCCGGAACGCTGGCGGGCTTCTTTCAGCAGGTCCGAAGTCAGTTTGCCAGATCGGTTGAGACTCTTCAAGCCTCTGGCGACTCCTCTGCGCTTCTTCTTCTCCGTCTCGTGGTCTTTGGATGCCCCAATCAAGCTAGCCACTGGCCCATACATATTTTCGTCTGACATCGGTTAGTGCTAATTTGTAGCACGAAGCGGCAACGATGTCAACGATTGGGGCTTCAGGCTTTTGTGCGGAACGCCTTTGCGAGAACTTCTTCGGCCAGCAGCAGGTTGTTCAGGCATTCTGTGCAGCACATATCGGCGACTTCTTCGTATTCGTAGGCCATGACTTCCTCAATGACATCACCGCACACATCACACCGGACTTCATCTTTTTCTACCATAGGTGCTTGCAGGCCCAATAACGGGCGGTTGTTTTGTCTTTGGCGGTCTTGCAGTTGTGACGTGCCCGAAAGTTTGACCGGCGTTTCGGATCTTTGTGCTTCGTGTAGTCGCTGTAGTCTCGGTGGCCATAGGAAACCTTTTTGACTTTGTCGCCCTCTTTGCCCAACACCACGAACTTTTTCTTCGATCCTTTTGGTGCGGGCTTTGGTTTGTTGAAACCCGAAAAGGTTTCGCCGTGATAAACGATCTTTCCGGATGGGAGTCTCTTGAAGCGTTTTGTGGCCACGTCAGCAGGATACACGGAGAGCGGTTCGGTGTCAATGATTCGGTTTAAAATTGCCCGAAATCTCTAACAGAAATTACGGTATGCATGTGGGCTCCCTGCAGTATATATAAAAAACTCTTCTCAGGAATGGTATTCACGTGGGAATCCCACCTGCATACCTGTTTTTCCAGAAACTTTTTAGGTAGGATTTACATGGACAACTGCATACCGCCTTTTTTGGGGGTAAAAAAACCGCTAGCCCTTACCGCTCTAGGGAAAGATATGCCAAAGATATGCTATCGATAAATCGAAACGGACCCAAAAAAATAACGGTAGGATAAAATACCATTAAATACAACATTATTTCTTACACGTGATTTTGTCTAAATATTATCTAAGTGGTGGTTGGCAAGCTGCATACTGGAAGGGGTTTTTGAAAACGGGCCAAATCCCACGTGCATATAGCATAACGCATACTATAAATCGGGCGATTTTTGACCCTTTTTCTGTTAGATTTTTCCCCCTAAACCAAAGACGTATCCGGATTATGTAAGGCGTTTCGCAAACTATTTATCGTGACTCGTGGGCGGATGACCCCGTTCACCATTTCGTCTTTCGGTGGGTCAATAGAGACAAGACCTAACCGCTGGCGGGCACAGTCAAGCGCCAGAAAGGCCGCATCAGCCAAATCCGGTGACCTACCGAAGCGAGACTTGAAGTCCATTTTCGATTCGATCTTGACCTTCAGTGATCCTGTTTTGACCATCTCGTAGTTACGGGCACACATCTCTTGCGCAAGATCTGACTGCACGCCTTTAATCTGTCCGGTTCGTAGCAGCTCCTTACCGACGAACCACATTTCGCTAACACGGTTGACGTATAGTTGCTCTCCAGTCATGCGGCTATTGGAGGAGACCCGCTTGTCAGACGCTTTGCCGTTAAAGACGACTCTCAAGAATGATGGGTCCCACTCGCCCGCCAGAACGTCGCAGAAGGGCGCACCCGCACCGGTGCTGTCAATCGCCACATTGTGTGGCGCGATACCCAACCGCTTACAGTTATCAATGATCTGGTGAACAATCTGATATGTTCTTGGCACCGCTTTGTTGCTTGCATCGTCGTTCAGGTGGATGCACTCTTTGAACTGGATTACATACTGGCCGTTTGTCGCGTAGCCCACATCCGCCACCGACATGATGGTCCGGTCACCACCATTCGTGAAAGCCGGATCAATCCCGACAACCGTGACTGGTTTACCGGACCAGCCAACCGTGCTCATGGCCCCACTTTGAGCGAGTTCCGATTCGTTATAAATTCCGGTCGTTTCGTCGCTGTCGAAGAAGACCGCACGCACCATTCGCATGTATCCCCTTGATTCTGGCCCCAACAGGCTCCGGTCTTCGTCCAGCTTTTCTTGCGTCGGAAGCCACGGATACTTGTTCTCGCCTAAGATAATGTTAGGGGACTTCTCACCATCCAACCGCAAATACCGGCCACCCCATTTCGTATCCCAACCATCCGCATTTTGCGTGTCCACTGAATCCCAACCGCCTTTCGGTTCAGACCAAACGCCAAAGGCATCAAAGCGGCTGTTCGGGTTGCTCATACCAATCATCTGGAAGAACGGGTTCTTCGAAAGGTTCGACAGACCAGCCTGCAGGATCGCTTCCGACAGCTCCGAAAGCTCATCACCGATCAGGATGACCCGCTTCTGCTTCAGACCGATAAACTTACCGATTGCATCCTTCGTCTTACTCTTCTCCGCTGCAATCAACGAAAGACCAGCTCGCTCGATGAGCGTTCCTTTTGCATTCACGTAGGATGCATTACCAATTGAATCCCGAATCTTGATTGGTGCACCATCAATGACGGACAGCAAAGACATGACGCTGCCCCAAATACGTTTGCGGGCTTCTCGTAGCGTCGTGCTGGTCATCAGGACCATCGTGTCGGCTGGCTGACTCAACCAGCTCAAAATGCCGTAAGCGGCCATCGTGTGGCTATTGTGGGTAATCGTGCCATCTGCCAACAGGAACCGGTGGTTGCCATCTACCGCAAAACCAGCCCAGTCGCCTTCGCCGATCTCCTCTACTTTGAAGCCTGTATGGGTCATGCTTCGTTCGACTCCTTTTTTGGTCCTACGGCACCTAATGCTCACACCATATGGCCTGCGCGGGTCAGAGGCTTCATTGTTCTTGCAGCAAAAAAAGCCCAATGAATCGGCAAGCTCTTTGACGTCATCTCTGGTTTGCTCGTGCTCAAATTTCAGGACTCTTGAATTTTCTCTTACACCATGCTCGCCGTTTGCCTCAACGATACCGCTTAGAAGCTCCAAACGTCGGGTTTCATCATTCCATAAATATCGGTGGTCAATCCGTTTTGGACCTTCCTCACGCCCCTCTTTGATGAGGCGGGCTAATTTTTTTACCTGATTTGGTTTGACTTCGATTCCTTCCGACTTAAAGGTATCGAGAAACAAACGCGCTTCTTCGTCGGCGCTCATGTTTTTTATAATTTCGGAACTTTTGTTATGATAGGCATACATCCCGATCCAATAACCATAAACACGTGCGCTCAATGGCACGTTGTTCCGGAACATCGGCGCGACTCCTTTTATCAGTTTGAGTTTTTCTCTTGTGTGTTGACCTTTTGACAAATAATCCTTAACGCTGATGTCAAACGTTTCCTTTTTCCCATTATGAAAGACCGTCAAAATATGATCATCGTTGCAGCACCAATTCTCGCCCACTGTGGGCACAATCCGGACCATGTTTGACCGGCCTCTGTTGACGCCCGTGACTGTCCGGTATTTGCCGTCGTCGCCGATGAGCCTGTCCCCTACTTTAATCGCGTCCGCTCTGTGCGAACCACCGTAGGCCATCCGGACCAACGTATCGGGTGCCAAACACTTGCCAGACGAAGCGGAACCACCAACCGCAAAATACTTGTTCTCCAATGCTTCCCGAATCATTTGCGTGGCCCACGGATGCCGAACCATCATTGGCTCCGGCAAATCCGGATGGTTCCAGAGTTCGTCGCACAATCTCCAAAAGTAAAACTCACGAGCATACACTTTAGGGTGGTGCGCAAAACCATATAGCAACGCCGTTAGCATACTTGTAGGCGGAATGGTTAAACCCCCAACGTCCATCATTTTCGTAACCGGATGAATCTGAGGCTCCAGTTGAGTCTTGCGTTTTTCAGCTTCGTTTGACATAGTCAAATTCTAATGAAGCCAATCCCAAAAGACAAGAAAGCGTTTAACGAGCTGATGGAGGACCCACGCTTCGCCAGAGCTATTGAGATGCGGAGTGAAGGCAACACAAACGCGCACATTGCCAAAGTTTTGGGGGTCCACATGACAACCGTCAGCAAGTGGTGGACGGATTCTACTCTACCTCCGCGTAACAAGTTCCGGAAACGGGAGTGCACCATAGAAAAGCCGGTCCTATCGAAAGCAAAAGCCCGCATCGAAGCGGGCGAATCAACCGAAGAAGTTCTGGAATCCTACACCGACGACGCCGCCATTCGTCTACGCGAGCAGGCTCAAGTCGAAGAAGATAAAACGCTGGCTTCCATCGCGGAATCACAAGCCACTGCCGCCGACAAATACCAACACTATATTGCAGCGGCTGGTATCAAGCTCTTGCGTGACAGCATGAGCCAGCTTAGAGGCCCAAAATCGGTTCGTGAGCTTTCCGAACTTGATCAACTCATCCGCCGAAATCTTGGCCTCAACTCGAAAACGGGCGGCGGCAATGGTGGGAAGATGCAAATTGATATCTCCATCTTGAATAATGGTCTTGCAGACAGAGGCGACGGTGCTCTTTCAAAAATGAAGAAAGATGCTGTTGATGCCAGAGTGGTAGAGAAAAAAAAGTGACGATTTTTATTGCCGCTGCACGCTGGTTGTGTATGATACCGGCATGTTTAAAAGACAAACTCCAGAAATTGGTCCAGAGTTTCTGGTCCGGACAGACTTGCCAAATGGCGAGATCAAGTTCGTGACACAAAAAACAGCGGGCCTTTGGTATCGGGTGATACCTCATACGGCCCGTGAAGTTTTTTATTTGCAAATGCTGCCCAAGAATGTAAAGGTGCTGGTGCCCGCGAAAGGCGACGGTGTCTTTGTAAGAGGAGACAGCATCCCGAAAAAACTCTAATGAAACTGAACCATGATAGGCTACCGAGACATGACTTTCTGCATTGGAAACGGTTGCCTTAAATTTGATACCTGTCCGCGTGCATTGACTGATGAAGTCAACCAACACGCCCGAAACCTCAAACTGCCAATCTGCATGTTTTCAAATCCAGAAGAACTGGATTGCTACACTCTTGAAATAAAAACTGAAACTGAAACAAAAATTGAAAATGAAAACGATTGAAATCGAATGGATCACTGACCGACGACCAACCGAGGGGGATAGCGATCAAGAGGACCTCGTCATGATCCCCAGTTCTTATTCTCAAAACTGGGACCTCGAACACTTTTATGAAATCAAAGACGGCGACCCGTGGCACCCAGTTGTAACGGTCACGCCCTATGAGGAACCGAAAGAATCAGGATTCGACACAAGAACGGAATGGGCTCAAGTCATCGGCCTGCTCAACCATCATGGCCCGACGAAGATCCTCAAGCACCTCAACCTTCCCGAAGACGAATGAACAAAGAAAAACAACGAATTGCGATTGCGAAAGCGTGTGGGTGGTCTTGTTTTGAGCCGGCTACGATTCAGTATACCGCAAAAAGATCGGATGGAAAATGGGATTTAATACCAGACTACCCCAACGACCTCAACGCGATGCACGAGGCGGAAAAAGTATTGAACTTAGATAAACAGTTCTTTTACGCTCGGCGTCTGCCAAAGCGGAAAGGACTCGACAGCAGTTTAACCGCAGGATTTGAGACAATCCATGCCACCGCAGCACAACGAGCCGAAGCATTCCTGAAAGTCCTCAACTTATGGGAAGATCCTCAAGCACCTTAACCTGCCAGACGATGAGTGACTAAATTCTGCCATGCGAAGCGTCGGCAGCAACATCTTGTTAGCAATTTTTAATCAAAAAGAAAAAGATATGGAATTAGAATTACAACACCAACGAAGCAACTTCTCGCAGTTCTCTGACAGCATGTGGATGCTCGCCACCAACGGCGACACTACGATTAAGTTTGACGTGGATCAGCGGGACATGATCGAGTTCGCGCTACACCTTTGCGACATCGCTGATGATTGTTTGAGGGCGGTCAAGCTAGACACCGACGAAGCTCAAGAAAAACTGAGTGAGGCTGTGGAGGCTATTTCTTCTGCTAACGACTAAATCTAGCCACGCCATGAGAAAGCTACCGAATCAACCAGTCCGCGCTGTATGGCGGTGGCTACGATGCCTTGTTCGGCATTCTTGGGAATACACGCCCGCTGAATACTATGATGAGAAACTAGCACTTGAAAAGGTGAGAGCAACACGAACCTGTAAGCGGTGCGGGAAGTCTGAAATCAGGTCGCGCCATTGTCTTGGTCTGAACCCACCCGAATACCACGACCATTGGCGTCCTTTGCCGAACGCTGAGGTGACTCACGCGAGGAACGAGCGTTGATGTCCACCGCTTTGTTCGCAGATTTTTGATTATGAACTACCAAGAAACACAATACGGCTTCGATTACGGGGCAGCAAAGATTGAACGCAAATGCTCTGATGACAAGAAGGGATGGGTGTGTCTGGGCATCGAAACGCCCAAGGCAACCCTTTCTGTTTACGTCACCAAAACGGGCAAGGTGCGAATCCATGATCAGAAAACAGGGCAAGAGTTTCTTCCTGCGAACGCTGAAGTTAAACGATGCGAAGAATGAGCATTCGATTTAAACGCCTTGTTCGCATCCTTGCGGGGTGCGCCATGCTGATTGTGTCTGTTCCCATGCTCTTAAACGGGCACGGGGAAGCGGCTGCAATCTGGAGCGTTGTCGGGTGCTGCTTGATGTTTATTTAATGCGAACAGAGAAATGAACAGCAACCGCAAAGAAAAATATCCTACTGAATAATGATAAAAAACCACCAACCATATCTTGAATGGGTCTATAGTGAATGGGAAAACCATAACAATAAACTCGAAGAACTAATCAGCAATGATGTATCACTTGTTAAATTTAACGAGTGGTCTGACGAACTAAAACGTCTCTGGTCGCGAGTCCAATTTGGTGTATATTTTTACACCATGGACGTTAACAGTTTCAGCCACACCAAAGTGTTAAGCTGGTCGCCTCACACACTTAATTGGATCAAAGACGTTTTGTTGAACAAACCAAACCAAACCACCAAATAAACGATGAAACCCGAAGACCTGCTACATCTACATGAGCTGACGTGCGCTAAAGCGCGAAACATCATGAAAAGTAAAAATAGCGATTACACTGGCGGCGAGAAGGCCGTTGATGCACTTGCTAATTTCAAATCCGCGAGCGCATTAGGCATGCACCCGCTTGTTGGCCTGCTACTACGAATGCAGGATAAGATTATGCGGCTCAACTCATTCGCGGCAGACGGAGAGCTGCGCGTTGTTGGCGAGCCCGCTGAAGACGCTTGTGACGACCTGCTGAACTATGCAGTGCTGGCGAAAGCAATCATCAAAGAAGAAGAAGAACGGAACAATGTTGGACGAGACGACTAGCGGAGATTGGTCCGTAATGGAAGAGCTTGAAGTCTTTGACGGAAAGCGTGTTTGCATTGGAGTGATTAATACCGATATATGTGTTGCTGTTTGTGGTGACGCAGAAGATCCGGAAGACAAGCGAGCTGCTCTGGCCAACGCTTACTTGATGGCTGAATCCAAAGAAATGCGCCGCCTGCTCATGGCCGTTCTGGATGAACCAATGGTAGCCCAGCCACTTAAAGATTCGATTGCGGAGACCATCGCCCGAACCCAAACCAGCTATTGACCTAAAGATGCAGGCCATTACTATTCTAGCTAAATGGTAGTTGGAGTAGATAATGGTCTGGATGGGGGCCTGTGTGCGCTTTCGAAATTTAATGGCGACGTGATCTCTTACATCAAGATGCCCACGTTAAAGCGAAAAGGCAAAAGTGAAATTGACCCCAAACCCATCAAACAATGGCTTCTGGATTTCAACACGCCTTTTGTTTTGGTGATCGAAGAACCGCTTCGACACGCGCCCTCTTCGCAATCCATGCGATCAATGTCGATCTCGTTCGGCAAGCTGTTGGGCATGGCGGATGCCGCTGGTTTCGACGTCGAATGTGTGGAGGTCCGTGACTGGCAGACTGATATGCTGGGCCGGTTGCCAAAAGGCAAAACCAAACCCGCCGCATTAGCTCTTGCAAAAAAGTTAGAACCGGACCAGAATTGGTTGGCAAATAAAAGATGTAAAACCCCACATGATGGCATTATTGATGCCTACTTAATCGCAAAATATTATTTAAAACATGAAAACAATCACTGAAGTAGACATTGAAGGTGTCGTTGTTGAAATTAAAAGCCGACGAGATACAAGCCATGTTAGCGGCTGGTCCGTCATTGCCTTCACCCCATCCTGCAGCATTCGATCTGTAAAAACACACCGGCCTGATTTTCTGGACGATTTCGCTCGCGCCATCGTCGCATCGGTGTATGATGGCATGCGTTACGAAGAATTTGCTCAAGAGGTCGCTGAAGCGGTGAAGAGCATTATTGACTGACACCAAACCAATGAAAATGAAGAATGAAAACACTTTACCCGAAGCAGAAGGAAGCTGCCGCCTTTTTTATTAACACACTCGCGACCGGACGAAACACGCTGGACACCAGCGATGTCGGAACTGGCAAGACGATTGTGGCGGCATATGTCGCACGCGCATTAGAGCGACCGGTGGCAGTGCTGTGCCCGAAAGCGGTTATCCCATCATGGCAACGCGAGCTGGCAGAGTTTGGCATTGAGCCCGTATTCGTTTTGAACTACGAAAAGATCCGCACTGGTAACACTCCGTATATGTCGAAGAGAGGCAAGAAATCCATGAAGTGGAATTTGCCTGAACACACAATGGTGTTCATTGACGAATGCCATAAATGCAAAGGGCCATATACGATCAATGCTCAGTTACTTATCTCACTTGTTGCCCAAAAGTTCAATGTACATATGATGTCCGCAACGGCGTCACAAGACCCAACTGAAATGCGGGCTATTGGTTACGCGCTGGGCTTGCACAATCTAAACTCATCCAAACCCCCGTATCCGAATTGGTATGGTTGGATGAAACAATATGGCTGCATCCAAAACATGTGGAACCAGTGGGAACTAAAGAACGCATCCAAACTACGTGTCCTGCATAAGAACATGTATGGCGTGGTCGCCAAACGCTTAACCGTCTCCGACTTTCCGGATTCCTTCAAAGAAAATCGAGTGATTGTTGAACCCGTCAATTTTTCCAATCGAGCGAAGATCGTAAAAGCCTATGACGAATTGGGTATCACGCCCGCTATTGTGGAAGACCTGATTGAGAACGGGACTGTTGAGGACAGTGAATACGTTCTTGTCAACCTGCTCCGCGCCCGACAGCTCGCAGAAGCTTTCAAAGTAAAGGACATCGCAGAGATGGCAAAGGATCTGGTTGATCAGAACAAGAGCGTGGTGATCTTTGTCAACTTTCGAGACACATTAGAGGCCCTACGTGAAGAGCTGAAATGTGGTGGCATCTACGGCGATCAGGATTCAGATGAACGGCAGCAGGCCATTGATTCCTTTCAAGAGGACAAAGAACACATTCTTGTGGTGAATATAGCAGCTGGCGGAACCGGTATCTCGCTGCACGACATAAACGGTAAACGGAACCGTGTCAGCCTGATATCACCTTCTTTCAGTGCGAAAGACCACCTGCAGGCGCTGGGCCGCATCCACCGCAATGGCGCTAAAAGCGATGCATTGCAGAAGATTCTGGTGGCCTGCGATTCCATTGAGGAAAAAGTTATTGAATCAATCGAGAAAAAACTTGCGAACTTGGGCAAGCTGCACTACTCTTAGAAACAATGAATGAAACAGTAATTGAACCAAACAGGGTGAGGCCCTTTAGAGGCGTCCCGCAGAAAAAAGGCCGCAAAGCAGAGCGCCTTATCCAGACAGTGGCAGATGAATATCGGATTCCAGTATCCGACCTCTACATCAAATCACGGGCACCAAAGCACAGCGAGCCGCGTGCCGTTGCGATGAGTTTGCTCCGGTCGATCTTGAAACTTAGCTTTTCTGTTATCAGCCGCCATTTTGAATACAGCCACCCATCTGCGGTGATTTCGGCTTGCCGACGTATGGACCCGCGAGTCTTGACGGACAACGACCTTAGAGACACCATTATCGGAATTATCAACGTCTACAAAAATGAGGACCAGAAAAGAAATCCGTGATGATAACATGATAGAAGATGTCTTGAACAGCTTCTGCGGCGAGTCTTTCATCCGTCGTGTTTACCGAAAAACCGTTCGGTGGATCAAGCAACGGTTCGAACTGACCGAAGCACATGAAGAAGAAATGCTGATGGCGGTTAGAGCACTACGCACCGCTTTAGGGGATAAACCGTGTGTTGAAGTTGAAACCAACGAAGGCACGGAACTTTACCACTTCGATGATCAGGATTTGATGTCCGCCGTAAAAGCAATTCTGCCTTATGTGTAGTAACAGTTCTAATTCGCTTAATGACATTATGAAGGATGAAGCTGCTAAAATTACAAAGCGGGTGCTGCTCTGTTTGTTAGAAAACTCAGATGAAGGCAGTCCCGAATTTAATAAACTTGTGTGTGAGTTACTAAGAAATGAAACAACCAAACCACGCGGATAGAGGTCACGCGGAGTTTTCACCGTCCAGCCTTAAGTATGTCGCGAAATGCGCAGCCTACAAAGGCCGCAGTGGAACTTCCGAAGCAGCTGAAAGAGGCACGCGCATTCATGAAGCGCTGGAAGTGTTTGACCCGTCTTCACTGCACGACGAAGAAGAACTGGATATCTACAACGACATCGTCAAGATGGAGAAAGATTTCATGTCAAACTTTGTTGGTGTCGCTGAAGAATATAACGAAATCCAAGTTGACGTTGCCTTAACCGGAACCAGCACATTTGGAACCTGTGACCGGTTCCTGATTCTTGAGGGCGGTGAAACCGCAGTCATGGCTGATTACAAAACAGGAATCAGCGTAATTGACCCACCGGAATCGAATTGGCAGTCAAAAGCATATGTTGTTGGCGCGTTTCAACTCTTTCCGGATGTTAAACAAATTGACTTTGTTTTCTACGTCCCGCTCCACGACGCCTGTCTGCACAGCACCTTCCACCGCTCCGATCTCGACCAGCTCGTTAAAGAACTCTCTCATGTGATCAAAGAAGGTGAACGTGTCCGCCCGAAATGGGATTCTGGCACACCGGCTTTCGACGATTTTACTCCGTCTGACAACTGCCGCTTTTGTGCCTACGAAGATCGCTGTCCGGCATTGGGCCACATGGCGGTGGACATCAAGAACAAGCTGACAGATAGTTTGTCAGACATTGACCCGAATGCTTTTGATGATCTTGAACACTTGCCTAAGCTTTTGCGTATTGCAAAAGTGGTTGAGAGCTGGGCCAAAACAGTGAAAGAAAAAGGCCGCAAACACATGCTGGACGGCGAACAGATCGAAGGTTTCAAGCTCCGCTCGATGGGTCAGGCAAAGACCTGCAGCGACACCGAGACTCTTATGAAGGTCGCTGAACAGCACGGTGTGTCACCAGAAGAAGCACTGTCGGTGGCCAGCCTTTCCCTATCCAAACTCGCGGGTCTCGTTGTCGAAGGCATGCCCCGTGAAGAAAAAGCAGAAAAAAAGCAAAACTTCCTTGACGCCTGTGAAGATGCAGGTATTGTCCAAAAGTCGCCCGAACGATTCAGTGTCGTAGAGGTGCGCTAAACCAAAACCAAATAGAAATAGAAATATGAGTGAAGAAAACACTGCAGTAATTGAGAAGCCCACCAACTCTCTGGTAGCCGGAGGAGGTTTTGAAATTGATCCTACTGATCTTGATATCCCGCGCATTAACGTGGTCCAGAAGATGAGTGAGTCAGATGATCCAGTTGGTTCGGTTCTCTTTGACAAGCGTTGTGTCCTCGCTGCACCAGATACGCCACTCCGTGTGGTCGCTGTTGCAGCGCAGAAAGGTTGGCGGGAAGATATCCCGTTCGACGAAGATGATGTCCCACAAATTGCATGGTCAAAAGAGCAACGCGATTTTATCGAGGCTGAATCCGATTGGGGGATGATCGAATTTGCAGAAATCACCCTTCTCATTGAGAAGCCCGACGACTGTGACGATGATTCCGCTTTCCAGATTCCGCTGGGCGATAAGGACTACGCATTGGGTAAAATCAATGTAGCTAAAAATGCCTACCGCTCTACGTTTAAACGTCTCGCGACGTTTGCCGCGTTGAACCAGAACGTTCCGGTTTCTTCCCGTTATTGGAATTTCACTTCGGAGCAAATCACTAGAGGCAAATACACATGGTACAACCCATCGTTGACGGCCACTAAAGAGGACACTCCGGAAGAAGTAACTTTGTTCACCCAAAAGTTTGCTTAAGATGGACACTACAGAAATCCTCCGATCAGAAGTTGATACTCTGGATGGCATGATTGCCCAAATCGAATCGTCCATTGCTGATGCACAAGAATCTCTTGAGAAGTTCACTACTCTCCGGAAAGTATTGTCGGACGCACTCAGCGACAGCGGCCAACTTGAGTTAGAATTTGTTGCTGAATAGTCATACGTAGCACACCTAAAGCCCCGTCCGTTTTTGTTGCTTTCGCGGACGGGGCTTTTTTATCTCCAAAGCAAAAATGGAAACAAATAATGAAACAAAAAACATATGCATTGGACTTTGAATCGTATTACGATAAAGAATGTTCCATCACAAAGTTAGGGCCGTTGGGCTACTTCTCACACCACGATTTCGATGCTTATATGGTGTCCATCGTAGGTGACGACGGTTATGAGTTTGTCGGACACCCAAAAGAGTTCGACTGGTCTTTGTTGATTGGTAATGTTGTTCTTTCGCACAATGCAGGCTTCGATGAAACCCTTTACCTGTATGGTGTATCCCAAAACTGGTGGCCAAAAGTTGAATACGCACAATGGTCCTGCACGGCGGACATGTGCGCGGCAGTTGGTTTACCACGCTCGTTGAAGGGCGCTTCGGCGGCTTCATTCAAGTTGGATGTGAGCAAAGAGACTCGCGACAATATGAAGGGCAAGCGCTGGGAGGACATGGAAGAAGGCTTCCAAAAAGAAGTTGCGGAATACGCGATAAAGGATTCGGAATTGTGTCTTAAGCTCTGGCAAAAACACAACGGTGATTGGCTCCAATTCGAACAGGATATCAGCCGCCTTAACCGGACGATTGCGCAAAGAGGTGTCCCGATGAATCCAGAGTCTTTAAAGCTTGCGCGGGAGAAAGTGAAGTCCGCGCTGTTTGAAGCAGAGTCTTGTATTCCGTGGAACGGAGAAAGACCATTGTTGAGCCGTAAAGCCTTCGATGATGAGTGCATCAAGTGTGGTATTGAGCCGCCTGCGTCACTTGCACAGACTGATGAGGACGCACAGAAGTGGATTGCAACACACGGCAAAAAATACCGTTGGGTGTCCGCTGTGAGCAACTGGCGGCGGATTAACTCGCTCGCTAAAAAACTGGATGCCTTTGATTTTGGGACGATGTCTGATAACCGTTATTACGGAAACATTAAGTATTGGGGTGGCCACACCGGACGCTTCAGCGGCAGCGGTGGCAACCTTAACTTGCAGAATATGCCCCGAGAGGAGATGTTTGGCGTCAACATGCGGCACCTTATTGAAGCACCTAAAGGTCGTAAGCTTGTTGTCGCCGACCTCTCGCAAATCGAAGTCCGCACGCTCTGCTGGCTTGCTGGTGACCACGATACACTGGCTGAAATCGAAGCGAGCGATGACATCTATGAGGCTTTCGCAATTCGGTTTGGTCTTTGGTCAAAAGACAAAGGCGTTCTCAAAAAAGAAGATCCAGCATTGAGGCACTCCGTGAAATCTATGGTGTTGGGCTGTGGCTATGGCAGTGGCCCCAACACGTTTGCGGCCATTACCGGAATGCCGTTGGCCGAAGCAGAGAAGTCCGTGCAGCTGTATCGCCGCAAGCTCCGCAAGATTCCAGCCTATTGGCGCAATCTTAATAGCCAAATCCGTGCAGCCCACACTGCAGGTGCTCCGCTCACGATTGACTTGCCGTCTGGCAATTCGATGGGCTACGGTCGGATTCGTCAAATGCGATACAACGGGAAAGCGCAACACGTCGCCATGGTTGAGCGCAACGGCAAGAAACAGCCGATGAAGCTTTGGGGCGGGGTCGTCGCGGAAAATCTGTCCCAGAAACTTGCTCGTGATATCTTCTGCTACATGATGTTGAAGATTGACAAAGCGGGCCACGACATCATTCTTCATGTGCATGATGAAGTTGTCGTCGAGTGCGATGAAGACAAAGCTGAACAGGTCGCGACAGATCTGACCAGAATCATGTCAACACCACCACCGTGGATTACTGATATCCCTCTTGATTCCGAAGGCGATATCCTTGAACGTTACCAGAAATAGAAAAATGAGCATTAACTACCGATACTTGAAAAATCTGCGCGACCACAAAGCGCAAGCTGCAGCCAGTCTCTGCACCATTAAGAAGCAGAAGCCTAAATTCGCGAACAAAGCGCAATACCGAAAATGGTGCAGCGACCCGAAAACAGACCACGTGTTTTACTCACTGGCAGAAGGTCGGGCACCGGCAAAGCGCATTAGCAATGACAATCCGGTGAACAAAGTCAGCGGGATTGTTGCAGACTACGATGCAGGTGTGAACGTCAATTGGGGCACCATCAAAACTGATTTGGAGGTCCGCTTCAAAGACCATCCGCCGACGTATTATACCGAAACAGAATCCGGTTACATGCGTCTTGTGTGGGAGTTCGAATCAACTCTACCGATTGCACCGGAGACCTATACGTCATTCATGACTGAACTCGCGAAGAAACTTCGCATTCCGTCTTCTTTCGGAGGCTTTGATGAAACGTCACTCAAAGCAGGTCAGTATTTCGAATTGGGAAAGAACTGGACCAAACTCGGTGACCCGCTCGAAGAGTCTTATCTTCACAGTGTTCTCGCGAAAACTATCTCCAGCAAACCGCCACAATCGGGCGACACGAACATCCCGATTGATGTGGTGGCAAAAGAAATTGAAGACCGATTCCCGAACCGTTGGAAGGGGCCTTTCGAAGTTGGGTCACGCGGGCCGCTGGTCTGGATTGACGACGGAATTGACCGCGACGGCTGTCAGGTCGTTGAGGACGGTGTAGTATGTTACTCTGACCGTGCGGGTAAAGGTTTCATGAGCTGGGCAGATATCTTCGGCCAGTCCTTCGTGAAAGATTACGAAGATAGGAAACTGACCTCGCTTCTGGACGAGTATTGGTTCAACGGTCGTAGCTTCTTTAAGCTGCTGCACGACAACGCTGTCGCTATTCCGAAAGAGCAACTTATTCTCGAACTCCGGCAAGCAGGCTTTTCCCCGCGACTGAAGAAAGGGCACACCATCAGCGAAGTGGAGTCCGCAATCCTCACAGTTAGTAACCACAACCGGATTGATGAAATTGCGCCGGTGGTGTTTTCGGCTGATCGTATTGTGAGCTACAACGGCAGCCGCATTCTCAATTGCTCTAATCTGCAAATTGTCCAACCGGAGGCGAACGGTAAGCCACAAAACTGGCCCTTTATTCATGGCTGGCTCAAACAGCTGTTCGTTGACTCTAGCAATGTGCCATCTCTGGACTACCTCTACGCATGGCTTAAGCGGTTCTATGAAGCGGTCTACTTCAAAAAGAATCTACAAGGTCAAGCCATGGTTCTTGTTGGGCCTACCGGTCGTGGTAAATCGCTGCTTTCAAACCGTATCATCAGCGGGCTTGTTGGGGGCTTTTCGGATGCCTCTGACTACTTGTCAGGCCAGACTAAGTTCAACAAAGATCTGGGCCGCGTGGCTAGTTGGGTCATAGACGACACTACTTCGGCAGCGTCCTTTCAGGACCAGCGTAGGGCGACCGAATTGCTCAAGCGGGCGGTTGCAAATCCCCGAATTGAGTATCAAGCGAAGTATGCGGATGCTCTGTCCGTGCCGTGGTCTGGTCGCGTGACGCTGTCACTGAACATGGACGCGAACAGCCTTTCGGTGATTCCCTCGCTCGATAGCAGCAACCGCGACAAAATCATGGCCATGCTGGTTCGCGAAGATGCGACTGACAACTTTCCAGCCAATCACGTTCTTGAAACGACGATCAACGAAGAGCTGCCATTCTTTGCGAAGTTCCTGCTGGATTACGTTCCGCCGAAAGAGGTTCGCGACACTGGCAGGTTCGGTGTGAAGAGTTACATTGATCCAGCTATTGCTGATGCTGCTTATGACAACTCCAGTCGGAGTGCTATTGCGGAACTCGTTGAGTTCTTCTCGAAGCGCTGCCGTGAAGCTGATCCGTCTACGATGCAATGGAGCGGGACGCTGACAGAGTTTCAAGTCATGTTGCATGATTTCAACAATGGTCGCTCAGTGGGCATGTCAAACAATCTGGAATTTGTCCGGCGCGGCATGGCAACACTCGAAGAAGCCAGCCGTGTGAACCGGACCATCCGACCGGTCACATCATCCGGAAAGGGTGGCGGCAAGCTTTGGAAGATTAATCTCTCCGACAGTTATGACATCGGCGCTACGCCGTAACGAGAAGGGAGTCGGCTCTACGGGTGTTGCGAATCGGTAGGTGATACCCGTCAGACAAGAAGGTGAATCCGGCATCGTCGGATTCACCTTTCTTTTTGTAATATTTCGGCTTTTCAATCGCCTGCTGCGTCGTCCAACCGCACAACCATACACGCGAAAAGTCTGTGCGAACACGCATAAAAAAATATAAGTTACCTTTGGGCAGCTTCTTGCCTTTTGGCTTGTTGACCGAAGCGATGTAGTGAACCATCGGTCGGCTGCTGCATGACTTGGATTTCACGTCGATGTTCTTGCCATTCAGCTCGTAGTCATGCGTGTAGGATTTGTCGCCAACGTAAATGGCCTGCGGAAATGTCCGCTCAAAGGCGACTTCGCCCAAGAACCCAATCATACGGCCTTTGCCGCGAGTAAACGACGAAGGCGTGATGCCAAGTTTTTGGGATCGGCTGAAGGCTTCAGCGACATCTTCTTTGGTGGGCTTATAGACTATAAATCGGCTCATCCTTTGCGCTTACGCGCTGATTGAAGTAGCCTCTTCTTGCTACGGTATTTCGCGGTCTTCTCCGCGATGGACTTAGGCTGCTTGACGAACTGCTTGCCTTTGCGCATCCCTTCCCGTTTCTTTCTCGAAGTTCTGGTATACTCCTCATCAGTAAGAGCATCGCGTGCGGCCTTTGGTAAATACCTCTCGCCAGTCTCAAGCGAAGGTTTGCCAGATTTGGTCCCCCAATTCTCGCGAGTCCAGCTGTCCAATGATTTCTGTGGTGCTCGTTTTGGCATTAGTCTCTGTAGCCTCCTCCGGCTTTTTTGTAGCGAGCAGCAAGTAGTTGTGCTTTGCGAGCAGACCACTGGCCAGCTTTGCCGCCTTTGGTTCCGGCCTTTATCTCGTTGAAAAGACGCTTCCTCATCGTAGGCTTTGTGTAGTTGCCTGCTTCGTTGACTCGCGACTTCATTTTTTGGATCGGTTACGCGATTTATTCATCACGCGAAGGTTGGACGGAGAGTTGTTGCGTGGGTTGCCATCTTTGTGGTCAACGTCTTTGCCCGCTAATGCCTTTGCGCCCAAACGCTTTTTCATGAGGCGGCGGGCCATTACGCGGCTAGAGCGTCTCTTACGCTGCTCCGGTTTGCCGTGGTATTCCCGATACTCTTTTTTGTAGTCCCTCATGCTACATGATATTGGTTACCGCAAAAGACCCGCCGTCCGGTTTCAATCGGAGTTTAGGCTTTGCTGCGCCTCTGGTGGCATCCATCTCTTCGTTCAAAAGCTTTTCGCACACCCGCCAATGGTATTCAGCGCGTTGCAGGTCCGCATTGTCTTCAGCCAACATGCCCAACAGGCCATGCTTGATGGCGTTCAAGTTTCCCAAATAGACCACGTCGTCATCATTGAACACAGGCTGCCACGCACGCTTCAGAAGCGTCTTCACGCTCTTAACTGTGCCGTCCGCGTTGTAGAGCCTAAAGCGTCGGTAACGGGTGATCCCGTCACCTTTGATGGTGGCAAGTTTGATGTCTGTTCCTCCGTTCTGGTGGATCGCATAAACGTCAATAGCTTCGTTCAGGCCCGAAAACTGGATTTCAGATATTTCCGTTACAGTAGAACGGCTGCTGGTTGCGGTGGATTGACCAGCCATCTCGAAATCTTCTTCAAAGTCGGATTCATCACGAATCGTGAAACTGATCGAGACTTCGCCTATATTCGGTAAGGCCGTGGCGGGAGAGACGGGTCGCAGTTCGATCTCGTAGTCGTCGCTATCGCCCGTCAAGAGGTCTTCTCTGATGACTGACCAGCCGTCATCCACAACGCCGAACAGTGGCGAAGGCCCTTCGTTGGTGTAGCCTTGAATCCTGTAGTCGTGCCATACTGCTTTGATCTCAGAAGGAGCGTTGTCAACCATTGCGCCCAGCAGCGACTCAGAATGCTCCGGTAACGAGAAATACGTATTGCTAGTCGTGATGGTCCACTCGTAGACCAAATCTCGCCACATACCCATTGAGTAGAGCCGTGGCATTACAAAATTCAGCTTCGTTACTAAATCCTCGTCCGGCCTCACGTAGTCCGCAAGATATCTGCGAATAGACTTTACACTAATAGCGGGCATGGCTAGAGACTAATAAATTACGTCTCAAAAGTCAATGGTCGGCTAGGCAGGCTATCCACGTGCCAGATGCAGGTGGACTTGTCCCGATAATGCCCGCCGTGCGCTTCCAGACGCTCGTTGATGGTCAAAAAAGGCAGTGGGAAGTTAAATGGGGCGATCTCGTAGTTAATTGGCCGCCAGTCTCCGGTTTCACAATCGCGGTTCAGGGTTCGGGAAGGGAAAGCGGTTGTGGCTAAATATCGTATTTTACTACTTTTTAGATTGGAAATGAAGTCCCAAATATTGTCAAACGGCAAGTGAACCAGCACATCGCGGCAGAGAGCGAGGTCCGCTTTCGGAAGTTTGTCGCGGCAGATATCAGCCACTTTGAATTTCCGGTCTGGAAACTTCGCCTGCAGGTCCGCGATGGCTGAAGGCGAAACGTCGAGACCGGTGTATTTTGCGCCTTTTAGATCGACGTTCTTCATCCATGTCCAATCTCCGCAACCGCAGTCTAAAATCTTCTCAAGATCCAAACTGTAAACCAACTCTGGCAAGCGCTCTGCCAAAACACGAGTCTGGTTAAGAGAGGACCCACCGCCAGAACGCGGCCCAAACCCCCACTTACGGTTTACATAAATGTCTTCAAATACTTCTTCGTTCTCTTTCATATTCTTGATCCTACAAAAGAGTTATATTCGGGATGTTTTGGCCAGTCAAGCCCACCCCATTTGTGCGCCGGATAGCGGCTGTGGAGTAGGCCATCACCACTCACTATAAGTGGCCAAATGTATCGTCGAAGATACCATTGGTCAGAGGTGTATTTGAAGCTTCCCTTGTTGGCCAGCCACCAGAAGGTTAGGTGGTTGAAGTCAAACGGAATGCTGTCTTTGCGTGCCCCCCACATACCCGCCAGAACAGGCCATTCAGATTTAGTGTGCGAAGCGTGGTCCAGCATGGCGTGTAAGCCTAAGCCCGATTCCAGCCACTCATCTACCGCAGCTCGTTCTCGAACGTTGATTAAGCTATCGGCATCGCGAAACAGGACAGCGTCCGCGCAGTTGTAGGATAGAAAGCGCCAGAAAGTTCCCCCCAAGTCAGCTGGCGTCTGGTGTGCAAAGATAGCCGCTTTGGGGCACAATTGTGCCACCCGTTTCGGGTCGTCTGTATGCACAATCATCGTGGCCTCCGGATAGATACTATTTATCTTCCGGTAGTTTTTCTCGATTCCAGTCCAGTATTTTTCATTTTCACCGAAAAGGCTGTAGCTGAGTCCTATATTCATGATCCGTATTTGGCGATGCACTGCCTGTTATTGCTCCACGATTCTCTGGTCTCCACATACCACTCTTTAGATGGTGAGTAGCAGCAAGCGTCCGAAGACATCATGTTCACATAAGACCAATCGACTACCCGCCTATCGCAGAAAAGATGGTCATACAACCGCCACATCCCTGCCCTGTTCACGATGTAAGCGTGGCTGCGGGTAGATCCTTTATTAAGCGCGACTTGTGTTGTGCCCTTAATAGGTGACCGACCGTTTTGATCTGTGCCACCTAAGAATAAAGCAAGCCAGTCTGGCGCGTCCGTTTGGATCTCCTGCCAAAAAGTTTCGAAGTGGTCGAAGAAGCTCTTCGTGAACACGAAGTCGTCTTCCAGAATAAGCGCAAGATCCTTTTTGTTCTGGAACAGCTCTTCGAGAATCCGGATGTGTTCGCATGTCGCCTGATAATAGCCTCTGTGACCAGAAAAACTTGCGGGCCACAAAGAGCCAGCAGGTTTAAGGCGGTTAACAAATTCTGGTTTGATATCTGGAAAAATACCGGCGTCAACAGCTTTTTGAAACTCAGAGGTAGACTGCTCCCGCCTGTCTGTCCGCTCTTCCAAAGAGATAATTCGTATTGCGTCTAAGTCAATAACAGCCATCACCAAAATTTTGTTGGGTTTGTTTTCCCGCTAATGTCGGATTTTCCAGCACGCTGTCCGACCAACCATTTTTTCGGGCAGTAGACGGGCCAGTCTCCGCGCCGATGGGCGACTTCAAGCTGGTGGTCAACGTGGTGGTTTTTCTTGCCCCTGTAGTCCGACGCATAAGTGATATGCCGGTAAACTTGCTGATAATACGGTTTATTAATCGCATGGGCGTGTGTGCGGTTTATGGAGGTTGCGTCAATTACGTTGTCATGTTCCGTTTCAAGTTTGCGGCCCCTGTGCTGACCGCCTAAATAGATTTGGCCCCAATCGACGGGCACGTTCACGATGAACTCATTAAACTTTTGCAGCGCTTTATCCACGAAAACAACATCATCTTCAAGAATCAAAATATTTTTAAGGGTCATCTCGCCTTCGTCGTTGCGTGTGTGAATGACGTCTTCAAGAATGCGGGCGTGCGTGTTTCGGCAACCCCATGCGCCTTCACCGGAAAGCCAGTCAGCTGGAACAGTGGTCCAGCTTCCGATAATAGCTGGGTAAAAAACGACCTTTCCGATGTCCGCCATTTTAGTTTCGGACAGGTGGTCTTTCGTTTCCTGTAGCCGGTCGGGTCGTGTCTGGCAGTTAATCACGTAGACGCGGTCGAACCAGTCGGTTAAGTTCTTCACGATCCGCTTGAACTTGAACTTTCGCTGGACATCGACTCTGAGACAGACGAAGACGTCTTTGCTGATCCTTCTGATTCTGATTCTGACATTATTCTTTAGGGTAGGCTGAGTTAATGAACCGCTCGTTGGCTTCGAACTGAGTCCGGCTACGCTCCGGCATATCCATTCCGTTGAAGCCTTTACGAACTCCAGTAAGTTTAAGAGTAACTTTGTTTGGACGCAAGAACGGGATTTTGCTGGTCCGCAAGATGATAAAGCTGCCTGATACCTCCGCTCCTACGGCAAGACCTTTATCGCCGCACGGTGCGCCCGCGACGCAAATTGTGTCTGGAGCGCAAACATATAGGTGCCTTTTACTAATCGGGACATACTGAACGGAATCCGTGATTTCGATGTCACGCATGACGAACTCAAAGAGAACTTCATTGGATTCCATCGTGAACAAAGCACCGTAACCTTTTTTATGCCACGGCATTGGTACAATAGCGGTCGATTTATCCGAGCCCGAATCGGATTCAGAGTCGGAACTGGAGGCAGAACTGGAGTCAGAACTGGAGTCAGAACCTGTATCATCCAACTGTTCCCCGAATGCCGAAAGCCAATAGACGTCCGTTGAGATGTTTTGGTCCAGCGAATCAATCTCGTAACCAGCCGCGCCAGAAGCGACAGTGCCTAAGCGAACGCTGAACTGGCCACCCAAATCATTTGGTAGTGAGCGGGATGGGGGCGCAGCAGGCCCCCTTACGTCGCAGAGGGTCACATTGCCTTCGGAGTCGGTTTCCCAATACAGGTAAACGTCGCCGCGCCAGTTCAGCGTGTAAAACCGATAGCGGTTCTCATCGACAACGAAATTAGAGGGGACAAAGATTTCTGGATCGAGTAGACCAGTCTGTGAAACAAGACCATCTGAACTGAAATACATCTTGTTGATTTGGTGCACCAGCACACCAAAGTAGATGTGAATCTGCTCGTCTGGCGCTGGCCTCAACGCAAAAGGAAAAGGCTTGTAAGCTGGATCATCTTCGAAGACTTCGACTTCTGGCTGGTCCGCTTTCCACTCCGTATCAATGTTGGAATATTGGTCGAGATTCAATTCGTCTTCCACTTTATACAACGGTCGTTTCGGGTTTAAAGACAGTCACTTCCTCAAGCAGCCAGCCCCCTCTGAAGGGACGTACTGATGACGATACAACGAGACTAGAAGGCCAGTCAGTGTAGTTAGTCGCGTCTTTATTGTAAGCCCAGTTTGTGTACTCAAAAGTTTCATCTTCTGTTCCATTCGTGCCAACAAAGTTTCGGGCGACATGAAGTGTCGGCGGAACACTCACCCGAAAGTAAGGCGTCGAAAAAGAAATTGGCTCTGGCTGCATCGTTGGGTCGGCGTCACCAGCAGATGCGGGCTTCGCTTTCGTCCACGTGCGGGCGACTGTTGCGGAACACGGGCCGGAGTAAGGCCCTCTGGTGTAAGTTACGCGTGGGTAAGTGCGGGTGCCCCCACTCCGCAAGTTCCACGTATCAAAGACGACGTCGTCAAGGACTGGTGGCCAGCGGTAGTTCATTGACTGGTTTAGCGTGATTGTCGTAGTGCCTGTTCCGCCGGTGTTAACAACTTCACGTTCGTTTAGAACATACCACTGGTCCGACAGCTGCTCTGCTGTTCGCAGCACACCATAGGCGCTGACTTCCCAGTAGGAATCGAAAGCGCCCCCAGCATTTGCAACAAGATCTTCAATTGACGTCGAAGTATCTGGCCCGAACTCGTCTTTGTGCAAGAGAGTCTGAGTCGTATAATTGCTGGTGTTAAAGAACTCGTCGAAATCCAAACGGGTAAGCGGAACTTTTTTTACATATGTTCTGCGCTCGATGACGTAAAGGCCATTCAGCACCTTGTTATCAATTGGTCGTTGCTCCCGTTCGGCTAGCACGTATGTTCCGGAAAACTTATCAGAAGGAGTGTTGGGCATGGTCGCGGCCATTGCCGGTGTATCTGCGTCAAACTCTGTTCGTCGAATAACATAATCTCGTGTTACCGCATCAAACTTTGTGCCCCCAATATCCGCTTTGGTGAATGCCCAGTTATCTTCGTCCTGATCAAGTTGATCCGCAGCGTAATAATATTTATAGAAGTTAAGCTCTTCGTCCGCAGGCTCAACATGGACAAGACGGTGGTTTGGCCACTTAATGGTATCCGGATGCTTCGAACCATACTCCGGAATAGCAGTCTTCTCCGAACCGATACGCTGCGCATCGACAGTTTCAAAAAACAAGTAGTCATTGACGTTCGGTGTCGGGAACGAAATGACTCTCTGTCTCTGGCGGGTTGGGTTCACTGAACGGATGAGATTACGTTTACGAGATACTTTGAATCGAAGCGGGTAATACGAATTTGACCATAGCCACCTGCTGGGATGTTCGAAATAGATGAGTTGGTCACACCTAGCAACGCGAAGTTAGCATTGAAAACGAAAGAGCGTGCGGGGTCGCCCTGTTGGACCAGCACAATAAGCTCTTGCCCGTCATCAAGGTTGGTCGGCTCGTTAAAACTAGTGATGTTTTCGGTGATAACCATCCGTTGCCTCAAGCCGTTGCCAGCGTCCGGCGTAACAACACCGCCTGTTACGTCAATAACGTGTTCCCCGTTCTGTTCACCTGTTACGAACGAATATCCTTCTGGCGTGTTCCCACTAAAGACGTTAACCGACCGTTTGAAGGTGTTGCCGTAAAGCTTAATTCTGGTTTCAGTTCCGTCGTTGTCATCCAAAAAAGAGTCCCCGTCGTTGGCGTGGTTATTAAAAATGTTGACGTTGTCGCAGTTGAACATGCGGAAAATTGACTTCACATACTCCGCACCTGAATCCGTCGTGAACCCCGTAAAGTGTATCGTGTTTCCTTCAACCAGTGAATCGTCACACCGGATGACACCAATTAGGTATTCTGATTCGGTGTGCTCACTTTCATAGTTGTAGTAGATGTGGTTGTTGCGAATAGCAACATTGGAAGTCTGGTCAGGTGGAACTGTAAAGACGTCAATACACCGGCTGGGCTCAATAGTCGAAGACGTATTAATAATGTTGCCCGTCACCAGTGTTGACCGACTGTTTGCCGACGATGGCGGGTTAACAACAGTGAGGGGTGAGACGGCTTCCTGAATATTGTTTCCAGAAATAATGGCGTAACTCGAAGCACACCAGATTGGCCACATCGAAGAACGGCCAGCTGGCTCAGTTGTCGGGAAATTATAAGCACCAATCGGAACTGCGCAGTTAATCGAATTATCGGAAATAATAATCGGATTTTCAGAGCTGCCGTCGTCAAACTCGCGGGTGCATTGAATGCCTTCGAAACCAAAATTCTGAATTGTGTTATTCGTGAAGATCAGGCCGTTTGTGTCACCCCAAATCGAACCATCCATTGTGGCCCGTGTAAGGGGTGCGTCGGTCGCGATCCCGTTTGTGCCAGAATAGCCATCGAAAAAGTTATCAGTGACGATGGTGTTTTTTACCGCACCGCCACTAACGCTTGAGTCACACCGGATGAAAACGTTTGGTGCGGTGTTTGTTGCAGTTCCGCTGTCGCGCCCATTCGGCGCAAGGAACCGGTTACGGGTGATGCGGGCACCCTCTACGCCAGACAGGCCAACTGAAACGGCGAATCCTTCAAACAGGTTATCCGCAATGAGTGGGTTAATGATGCCTGTGCCTCCGCTAATTGAGTTGATGCCGTATGAAAGGCTGGTTGTGCCAACCGCTGTGTTCCGAAAGTGAATATTGCGAATCTGGGCATTACGGCTGCTGCCCTGTAGGCGGAGGATGGTCGAACCAGCTTGAGCGGTTGTAAGAATCACCCGTCCGTTGCCAACGACATCACAGCGGGAATTGGCTGAAATCGAGTTGGTTTCGAAAAGGGTTAGGTGGATCGTGCTGACCGCGTAGGTCTCCAGCAGGTAAGTTCCGGACGTGATTTCGACGCCGGTACCACGCGCAATGGCCGCCGTAATAGCAGACTGGATGGCGGGCGCGGAATCCGTAGCACCAGTTGGGTCAGCGCCAAAGGCAATCGGGTTCAGGTAGCCATAAGTGCTGGCCGGAAGCGTAATTGGGCCGCCATTCAGCGTCAGCTGATAATCTGAGCTATTAACAGTGAGCGAATGTCGCGGGGTTTCGGTAACAATTGCGGGCATTAGAAATCGGTGATGTTGGCGGTTACAGTGGCGTCACCATAAATCAATTGTGTTCGCTGCCCGTCAAACGTGCGGAAAAGATCCCATTGATATTTGCCATAAGCGTTGAGCTTCGTGGTTTCTGTCTTCGGAAGCTGGCAGAGCACCTGACCGGTTGAGCCATCCCCGACAATGGTGCAGGTAAAGGATGCGTCTAGCGGGCTATCAGGTGCCCGTCTAATCTCTGCTGTGAACGAATTACCGGAAATATCGACCGGACTGCCTTCTGTGTCATTCACAGTCAATGTGAATGTAAAATCCTCTTCTTTGGCAAAAATGATATTGTGGATTGCGGCGGCCATCGTCTACAGCAGGTATGTAAACATTGTATCAGCCAAAAAGCAAGCCCTTAAGCCTGATCCTTACGCCATGTAATCATACACCGTCCGAGAGTTAGGAACTCTGGCTCAAATTCTTGCCCGATTGCTCTTATTTCGCAGCGTTCGGGGTCAATTTTCGGGATTTGTTGACCCTTCGCCGGTTTTCGCTGCCACCAAATCTGTGAGCTTGTCGATCTTCGGGCCAATTTGTCGGGCCAGATCAACCTTTCCGCGAAGCTCGCCAACTTCTTCTTTCATGTTCATCAGCTCGCCGGTTGTCTTCTCGTGTTTAGCTTCGCAATCGTTCGCACGTTTGATGACCACTCGCCAGAGGATTGTGATGGCTCCCACGAGGGCGGTGCCGAGGGCGTATAGGATTTCGTCACTCATAACAATTCGTCGATGCGCTCGATCACAAGCTGATAGGTTTCAGGCGAACAATCGTTCTTCCGTTGAGGAGCGATCATTTGATGGGTCAGGATTCCGTCTTTCTTGATCTTGAATTTGTTCATCAGGTAGACGCACTTGTGAGCCACCGAGTCGATCTCGATCTCAGAGGGTGTTCGCTTGTTGGTGTCCCCTGAAAAGGCAATCCCGACACTGTGAGAGTTGAGCCCAGTGCGTCCCTGCCATTGGCTCCGGCCTGCGTGCCACGCCCGTTTTGAATCCCATACCATTTGCACACGGTTCCCGTTCTCAGGGTCGATTAGGTAGTGATACGAGACTTTGCTTTTCGGGTTGAGAATCCACGAAACTCCACCCTCAAATGATCCTCCAGAATGGTGCAAAATGATGTAGAGCGGCACAATCGTATCGCCTCGATTGGGCGAAAGTTTCACCGTCTCTTGGTATGGATCAGGGTGGCGACAGATCATTTCTCCGGCGTGATGATAATGGTTGCGCTTCCTCCTCCCAGATCGTCAGGGAGCGGTCCCGAAATCGAAAACGATGTGCCGCAGGATGGCAGGGCAATAGTCAGGATTCCGCAGAGGGCTATCAGAAGCAGAGTGGACGGCTTAAGGTATGGCGCGACGTATTTCACCGCCAGCCAAGACAGAGTGCCAACAACGGCGAGGGCGATCACGTCAGCCCCTTCTGCTAGTCCTTCGGTCGGAAGGCCAATCTTTTCAACGGCCATGACTAGGCCGGTGACAATTAGATGACGGATGTATGATGCGAGGGCGTTCATGGTATGGGTTCGGGTTTTAAGTTTTGATATTCGGAGAGAGTTAATTCCTCGATCAATCCGGCCCCGATGGCTGGCGCGAGGAGTTCTTCGTCGGCTGGTGTAAATCGCCACTTGTCAATCGCGATGAGCCCGCGCCCGCTGCCATCGTTGGCAATGGTGAGTTCATCGAAGGGCGGCAGGCCGCGCAATGTCACGGCCTTAGTTCCGACACCTCGCGGGTAGCCCCGTGACTGGTCAACTGCGTCAGCAAGTTGAGTGTAGGTCGCTGCCTCGCACGCGAAAAACCTGTGAGTTTCGTCGGTCATTATGGACTAATGTTAATCCCCCAACCTTTGCCTTGAAGGCTAGTTATCGCGGCTGTCGTCGCAGGTGTCAGCCCGCTGCCATCATAGTCGATATCAATCACGGGGTCTGCCAGAGCTGTTCCGCCGCTTGTGCCGTTGGTGGTCGCCCATTTCCCGCTCGTGTCGATCGAGGTTAGGATGTTCTCGACGGATTGAGAGGTGAGGGATGTGCAGCCGCCCCATGTGCCATTGAATACACCACTAAATATAGAAGCCGGATTCCAATTATCAAAAACTCCAGATGGAAAATTTTCTAAACTGGAGCAAGCAAGCCAAGCAAAACCAAAACGTCTCCCATGCACCATTGAAATGGCAGGAAAACTAACAAATTTGCATCTATTCCAAGTTTCAATAAAACTTTCTCCGGCAGAAACGTCTATTAACGCAAAATTGATAAGATTTTTGCATTGAGACCAAGTGAAATTAAAATCAGTTACAAGACCAGTTTTGATTGGTGGGAAATTAACAAGGTTTTCAGAGAAAAACCATGCGTTAGCGAGAGAGGTTTCCGTCCCATAATCCTCAACCGCACCTTTAGCGACAAAATAAGATTTTAGTTGGTCAATTTGCGATTGGCCCAAAACGAAATCAAACAAGAGTAAAGCAACCAGATCGTTTGCAAAACTGTGATATGTGGAAATCTTGTTCCCATCAAAATTATGTGTGCCAGCCGCAAGGTTAATGTTGGCGGCGTAGCTGCCTTTTTTGGTCGCGAAGAACACCGTTCCATTTGTGATCGGGTCGGCCAGCGTGAACGACATGTGGTCGTCGCTGCCATCAAATCTGGCGAACGTGCCATCGGCTGAGTTGACGTAGGCGATTGGTTGGTGGAGCGCAGTGGACTGAGTGGCGTCGATGTCGT
>Ga0208645_1000528_pt1 | contig 40365 bp, 35 predicted proteins | sample VirMetDEL_Sep_01_FD_184519 | JGI IMG/M metagenome (GOLD analysis project Ga0208645, IMG submission 184519) | Aqueous microbial communities from the Delaware River and Bay under freshwater to marine salinity gradient to study organic matter... | ecosystem: Environmental > Aquatic > Marine >... | reverse complement strand
CCTACAACCCCTGAGAACCCTGTAGGAGCGAGCTTGCTCGCGAAGGTCGTTAACGATAACGCGGGCATCCTGGATGGCCGCGTTGCCTGGGCGTTTTTCGCGAGCAAGCTCGCTCCTACAGGTGCGGCTGCGCTCGGGGCAGGGCTTTGCGTTGCAACTGGCTTGCCACCAGGGTGTTCTTCAGCCTGCGAGCCCATGAGTCGGGACCTGGCCGCCTACAACCCCTGAAAACCCTGTAGGAGCGAGCTTGCTCGCGAAGGTCGTTAACGATAACGCGGGCATCCTGGATGGCCGCGTTGCCTGGGCGTTTTTCGCGAGCAAGCTCGCTCCTACAGGTGCAGCGCCAGCGCTCGGGGCAGGGCTTTGCGTTGCAACTGGCTCGCCACCAGGGTGTTTTTCAGCAGGTAGGCAATCGTCATTGGCCCCACACCACCCGGCACCGGCGTAATCGCGCTGGCCACGGTGCGTGCGCTGGCGTAGTCCACATCGCCCACCAACCGCGTACCGGTCTCGGTGCTGATGCGGTTGATCCCCACATCGATCACCACCGCGCCAGGCTTGAGCCAGCTGGCATCGATCAACTGCGGCCGACCGACCGCAGCGACGACGATATCGGCCAAGCGGCACAATGCCTGAGCATCGACGCTGCGCGAATGCACCACGGTGACCGAGCAGTTGGCCTGCAACAGCAGGGTCGCCATCGGTTTGCCGACGATGTTCGAGCGGCCAATCACCACCGCGTGCAAGCCACTCAAATCGCCGCAGGTTTCATGCAGCAGGCGCATGCAGCCGCTGGGCGTGCAAGGCGTGAGCACCTCGATGCCTTGCACCAGGCCGCCGACGTTCTCACGGTGGAAACCGTCCACGTCCTTGATCGGGTCAATCGCATGGATCACGGCCGCCTCGTCGATATGCGCCGGCAACGGCAACTGCACCAGCACGCCATTGACCGAAGGGTCGGCGTTCAACTGGGCCAGCAGGTCGAGCACTTGCGCCTGGCTGGCGTCATCCGGCAGCCGGTATTCAAGGGAGCGAATCCCGACTTCCTTGGCCCGCAGCAGTTTGTTGCGCACATACACTTCGCTGGCCGGATCGTCGCCCACCAGCACGACAGCCAGGGCCGGGAAGATTTTTTGCGCGGCAAGCAGCAGGACCTCTTCGCGAACCTCGTCGAGAACCTGGGCAGAAATGGCCTTGCCGTCGATATCGCGGGCAAGGGAAGGGAGAGTGCTGGTCAAAAGCGTCACCGTTGTCTGGAGAAATAGGGGCGCTGAGGGATAAATCCCTCAGCAATAGGCAGCCCAGGGCATTCAGGCTACCAGTTGATGGCAGGCATACACCACCAGCACACCGGCGATCAGTGTGGCGTAGGGCAGCCAGCCGGCGCGGCGTTGGCCGTCATCGGCCTGGATATACAAGTCACTGAGCATGGCCGCGGGGAAGCGACCTTTGTCCTGCACATAGTGGCGGTAGCAGAACACCGGCAGGATCAACAGCGCCAGCAGCAAGCCGGTGACCAGCGTGCCTGCGCCCCAGATATCCGCACCCAGGCCCATGCACGCCAGGTTGACGAAGCTCAGCACGCCGCCGGCCGCCAGCAGCACGGTGGGGGCTTTGTACGGGCGCACCCAGTCGGGGCGGTCGAGGCGGTGGATCCAGCCGGCGTTGAGGTTGAGGAAGTTGAAAATGATGTAGCTGACGTTGGACGCCGCCAGCACGAACACATAGTCCGACATCAGCAACAACAGCAGGTTGAACGACAGGTCGGTCCACATCGCCGCCGTGGGCGCGCCGTGTTCGTTGGTGCGCCCCAGGTATTTGGGCAGCCAGCCGTCCACCGACGCCTGATACAAGGTGCGCGACGAGCCGGACATCGAGGTCATGATCGCCAGCAACGTGGCGAGCACCAGCATGATCAGCACGATATTGGCGACCACCTTGCCGCCGCCGATGCTGTCGGCCATCACCTGACCAACGCCCATGCCGCTGTAGATCGCCGGCGACAGCAGGCCGCTGTACACCGCCGGAGTCACTACCGCGCCGCTGGCGTCGAGCACCGCCGGGGTCACCAGTTGGCCCAGCCCCAGGCTGCCTTGAAACGCCAGCGGCACCAGGGTGAACACCAGGATGCACAGCAGGCCGGCGTAGAAGATCGCCTTGAAGGTGTCACGCTTGGGGTCCTTGAACTCGCGGGTGTAGCACACCGCCGTTTCGAACCCGTAGGTGGACCACGCGGCCATGAACAGCCCGCCGGCCATCAGCGACCAGCCGGACATATCCCACGGGCCGTCGATGACTTGCCCGGCTGCGTCATGGGCCAGCGGGTACAGCGGCAGGAAGTTGGCTTGGGTCGCGTCCCCGGTGAACAACGGCACCACGCCCACCAGCAACAGCGGGATCAGCGAGGTGACCCCGAGCACCAGCGTCAGGCGCGCCGAGCGCAGGATGCCGCCATGCTGCACGGCAAACACCGTGAGCAGAATCAACAGGCCAATGGCGAACGTCGCGTTGATGCGCAACGACAGGCCGCTCTTGACCCAACCCAGGTCAAGCAGGGTCAGTTGCCAGGTGTTGATCAGCGCATCGGCGGGAAACAGCGCGGTGAGGATATACCCCGCCGCCAGCCCCGAACCGATGGACAGCACCGGCGACCAGGCCAGCCAGTTGCACCACACCGACACCGGCGCGATCAACTTGCTGTAGCGCACCCAGGCCACCGCGCCGTACACGGACGCGCCGCCGGACTTGTGCGGGAACAGCCCGGCGATCTCGGCATAGGTGAAGGCCTGGATAAACCCGAACAGGATCGACACGATCCACACGATCCAGGCCGGTTTGCCCACCGTGGCGGCAATCGCGCCGATGGAGAACAGCACCAGCGCGGGCACGCCACTGGCGACCCAGAATGCACCGCGCCAATCGATCTTGCGGTGCAGGCTGCCCACTGAGCTGGCAGCCTGCGGTACAGCCTCGAACGTCGTCGCTTCCATCTTCGTATTCCCATGTCTGAGTAGCGGTTAAGAAGGGCAATCAAAGTGGGCAGTCAAAGTGGGGTGGCACACATCGGTATCGGGACGATCAGCTACGCACGCGGCTCTTGTCCGGGTCATAGAAAATCGCTGCGCTGACCGTGGCGCTGATGCGCTTCTGTAGGCCATCGACTTTGCCAATCTCAAGCAGGGTGCCGGGCTCGGCGCAGCTCACGTCGACCCGGCACAGCGCGATATTGCTGGCCAGCAACGGTGAGCGGCAGGCGCTGGTGATGACCCCGACCTGGGCGCGGCCGTGGTACACCGGGTCGCCGTGGTGGGCCGCCTCGTTGCCGCCGAGGTGCAGACCGACCAGCTTGTGGCTGGGATGGGCGCTGCGCCGCAACAGGGCGTCGCGGCCGATAAAGTCATCGGTCTTGCTCTTGAGTGGCACGCTGAAGCCGATGCCGGCCTCGAACGGGTCGGTCTGGTCGCTGAACTCGTAGCCGGCAAAAATCAGCCCGGCTTCGATGCGCAACAGGTCCAGCGCTTCCAGGCCGAGGGGCACCAGGCCCAAGGGTTGGCCGAGTTGCCAGATGCGGTCCCACACCCGTTCGGCGTCTTCGGGCTGGCACCACACCTCAAAGCCCAGTTCGCCGGTATAGCCGGTGCGCGAAATCATCAACGGGCAGCCCTCGAAACCGTCCAGCCGGCCGACCAGGAAGCGGAACCAGCCGAGGCTGTCCACGCTCGGTTGGGTGGGCGGCGTCCAGACCATCTGCTTGAGCAGCTCGCGGCTGAGCGGCCCTTGCACCGCCAGGTTGTGAATCTGCTCGCTGGCAGACTTGACCCACACCTTCATCCCCAGTTTGTGGGCCTGCTCGCGCAGCCACACACCGGCGTAGTCTTCGCCGCAGATCCAGCGGAAGTTGTCCGGGCCCAGGCGCAGCAGGGTGCCGTCGTCGAGCATGCCGCCGTGTTCGTGGCACATCGCCGAATAGACCACTTGGCCCACCGCCAGGCGCCGCACGTCGCGGGTCAGGCAGTATTGCAACAGGGCTTCGGCGTCGGGGCCGATGATCTCGAATTTGCGCAGGGCGGTCAGGTCCATCACGGCCACGCGTTCGCGGCAGCCGAGGTATTCCTCGGTGGCGCCATAACCGTCGTAGCGCAACGGCAGCCACCAGTTGCGGTAGTCGATGAAGCTGCCGGTGAGGGCGCTGGTGCGTGAGTGGAACGCGGTCTCACGGGTCAGTATCGGGTCGGCATCGGCCGTGGTTCGAGTGCTCATGGCGATGGAAAAACGCTCCTTCTCGCGGTAGATACGGACATGGATATCGGTCGGGTTCCAGCCATTGGCCGGGTCGATGTCATCCGGGCACGAGGTACTGCCGCACACCAGCTCGGTCATGGCCCGCAGCAGTACGTAGTCGCCGGGCCGCGACCACGGCTCATCCAGGGTCATCTGCTGGTGTGCATCAATGCCGGTGTTGAAGAAGAAATTGATCGCCGGCCAGCCGTTGCGCGCTTGCACGCCGTAGGGCGCGAGTACGCGGCTGAGGTTGTCGCTGCAGTTGTCGTGCCCGAAATAGCCATGGGATTCGTAGTAGCGCGCCGCGCAGGCCAGGGCGAAGGCGTCGTGGCGCCCGACGGTGTCCTGCACCACCTCCAGCATCGGCTGCATCCGGCGGTCGAAAAACTTCGAGAACAGCCCCGGCGCCGGGTAGGCGCTGCCGTTCAGCGTGCGCGTCACGGTCTGGTCGAGGTCCAGCTCCACGCCGCGATCCAGGGCGCGGCGGTCGAGGGCGACGAAGTCCGAACACTGGCGGCCGGCGACGTCCAGCACCTGCACGTACTGGCCCTTGGCGACGCTGTAGCCGTGGGCCGTGCCCGCGCGCACGGTGAACTCGTCCAGCACCTCGCCCAATGGCTCGGGCAGGGCAGGCACCAGCAGGGGCGACGGGTTGGCCCGTGTCACCAGCAGGCGCAGTTCGCTGGGCCGGTATTGCCGGTCGACGGCGGTGGGCCCGGCGGGAGCGGCGACGATCACCAGCAGGCGGTCATGGGCGACAAACTGCCGAGTGTGACCGGGCGGGCTGGCGTCGTCCCACAGCGCGGCGGCGAGGGGCAATGCCTGCGCGTCGATGCCGCGCCGCTTGAGCGCCTGGCCGACACGCGGTGGCACGCGGCAGGCGCTCGAGCCGCTCAGCCCCCAGCTCGCCAGGGCGCTGCGGCCGCTGGCGTCGAGGGCCAGCAGTTCGCAGGTTTGCCGGCCTTCGAGGTCGATCACCTGCAGGCCGTCGCCGGGCTGCAGGTCGACCAGCGTCACACCGCCGACGGCCACGCGGTAGCGTTCGAGGTTTGGCGCCCGGGCAAACAGCCCGGGTTCTCGCGGGTGGGAAACACGCGGAGCATTCATCATGGGCACCCGCTCAGCCGACTGATTTGATGGGCGTCACGGGCTCGCCCAGGTACGCCGCCATCGAGTCGTCCAGGGCCAGCAGCCACGGGGTGTGGTGCGGCGGCGACTGGGTGCCGGTCATCAGCGAGCGGTAGGACTTGTCGCGATAGCCCATGATGTTTTCGGCCTTGTCGTGCTTCCAGTGCAGAAAGGTCTCGTTGACGGCGGCGATGTCGAAATCCGGGTAGTCGGTGGCGTCCACCAGGTGCTGGATGTAGGCGCCCTGGAACTCGAACATCTGCTGGTTGGTTTCCAGGGTCAGTTCCCGTGCCTGCCATTGTTGGCTGTCGGCGATCATCGCGGCCTGGCTGGGCAATGGGATACGCCCCAGGATCACATCGCGGGCATACCAGGCCTGGGCGTCGAACATGTTGAACGAGTACCACTGGTCCTGCATGCCGAGGTAGATCAGCCGCGGGTTGGGTTCCCAGAACACGCCCTTGTAGAGGTTCATCGGCCACAGGCGGTTGTCGGTCCTGAGGCTCAGCTCATCCGGCAGGAACGGGAAGTGGTGCTTGTAGCCGGTACACAGGATCACCGCGTCGATGTGCTTGCTGCTGCCATCGGCAAAGAACGCACGGTTGTTTTCCAGGCGTTGCAGCAGCGGCTTTTCTTCCCAGTTGTCCGGCCACGCATAGCCCATGGGCGTGGTGCGGTAGCAACTGGTGATGCTGCGCGCGCCATATTTGTAGCATTGCGAGCCGATGTCCTCGGCCGAATAGCTGCTGCCGATGATCAGCAGGTCCTTGTCCTTGAATTCCAGCGCCTCGCGAAAGTCATGGGCATGCAGGATGCGCCCGGCGAACTGCTCGAAGCCTTCGAAGTACGGCACCTTGGGCGTGGAGAAGTGGCCGCAGGCGTTGATCACGTAGTCGAATTCTTCACAGGTCAAGGTGTCGTGGGTGTAGTCGTGGGCGTACACGGTGAAGCGCTGGGTCTGTTCGTCGAAGGTGACCTGGCGCACCACATTGTTGAAGCGGATGTAGTCGCGCACGCCGGCCTTTTCCACGCGGCCCTTGATGTAGTCCCACAACACTTCGCGGGGCGGATAGGAGGCGATGGGCCGGCCGAAATGTTCTTCAAAGGTGTAATCGGCGAACTCCAGGCATTCCTTGGGGCCGTTGGACCACAGGTAGCGGTACATGCTGCCATGCACCGGCTCGCCGTTTTCGTCCAGGCCGGTGCGCCAGGTGTAGTTCCACATGCCGCCCCAGTCCTGCTGTTTCTCGAAGCACACCAGTTCGGGAATGGCGGCGCCCTTGTCGCGGGCCGACTGGAAGGCGCGAAGTTGTGCCAGGCCGCATGGGCCGGCGCCGATGATTGCTACACGTAGAGTCATGAGCGTGCCTCCTGAAGGGTTTCAGCGAAAGATCACTGTCTTGTCGTGGTTGATGAACACCCGGTGTTCCAGGTGGTATTTCAGGGCTTTGGAAAGGGCGACGGTTTCGGTGTCGCGGCCGATGGCGACCAGTGAATCGGGCAAGTGGGTATGGTCGACGCGCTGGATTTCCTGCTCGATGATCGGGCCCTCGTCGAGGTCGCTGGTGACGTAGTGGGCGGTGGCGCCGATCAGCTTCACCCCCCGGTCATAGGCCTGGTGATACGGCTTGGCGCCCTTGAAACCGGGCAGGAACGAGTGGTGGATGTTGATCGCCCGCCCCGACAGTTGCTGGCACAGGCCGTCGGACAGGATCTGCATGTAGCGCGCGAGCACTACCAGATCGGTCTGGGTGTCTTCGACGATACGCATCAGTTCGGCTTCCTGGCCGGCCTTGGTGTCCTTGGTGATGGGCAGGTAGATGAAGCGGATGCCCTCACGCTCGGCCATCGCCCGCAGGTCCAGGTGGTTGGAGACCACGGCGGTGATGGTCATGTCCATTTCGCCTTTGCGGTGGCGGTAGAGCAGGTCGGTGAGGCAATGGTCGAACTTGCTGACCATCAGCAGCACGCGGGTTGGCTGGCGTGAGCTGAACAGCTGCCACTGCATGTCGAAGCCGCCGGCGAGTTCGCCCAGGCCTTTGCGCAGGTCGCCGATATCACCGCTGACGCCCTTGTTGAAACGGAACACCGCGCGCATGAAAAACTGCCCGGTGAACTCGTCGTCGAATTGCGCCAACTCGCTGATGTAGCACTGCTGCCGGGCCAGGCAGGCGCTGATCGCGGCGACGATCCCGGACGCCGCCGGGCAGGTGATCTTGAGAATGTAATGTTCGCTTGAGGCGTCCATCGAAGGCTCCTGAATGCGGTGAAGGAAGGCTCAGCCCTTGGCCGTGCGCTTGGTTTTTTGCGGGTCGTCGAAGGGCAGGGCGTGGGTGGTGGCGGTGCCTTCGAAGCTGCCGCGCACCTGCAGCGCGATGCCGGGTGCGGCGCAGGCGACGCTCATGCGCGCGATGGCCATCGAGCGTTTGCTCAGGCGCGAATACATGCCGCAGGTGATCACGCCGACTTGCTGGTTGCCCTGCCACAAGGTGTCGCCAGCCTCGGCCGGGCGCACGCCGTCGAGCAGCACGCCGGTGATCTTGAAGCGCTCCTGGCCGCGCAGGCGCAGGTGTTCCTCGGCGCCTCGGAACGCTTGTTTGCCGGGCGAAACCGTGAAGTCCAGGCCCATTTCCCACAGGGTGTCGCCGGCCTTCTGGTCGGCGAAGGGGTACATCTGCGAGTTGTCGTAGGGGAAAAACATCAGCGAGCTTTCCACTCGAAGCCAGTCCAGGGCGGTGAAGGCGCAGGGAATGATTCCCAGGCTCGCGCCCTGTTCGAGGATGCTGTCCCACAGGAACGGGGCGTCCGCGGCCTTGCAGAAAATCTCGTAGCCGCGCTCGCCGGTGTAGCCGGTGCGGGAGATCATCACCGGGCGCTCGAACAGGCGCGTTTGCAGGTGATGGAAGTACGGCAGCTGGCGGATGCCAGGCACGTGCTCGGCGAGAAAATCCACCGCCAGCGGGCCTTGCAGCGACAGGTCGTGCAGATCGTCGTCGAACAGCACCGCCACTTGCCGGCCCTGGGCCGAGCGCACCAGCATTTCATGCCCGGTGCCGGCGCCATGCACGACCATGAACGCATTGGGCCCGGTGCGGTAGACGATGCAGTCATCGACGAATTTGCCGTCCTCGTCGAGCATCGACGCATACACCGATTTGCCGGGATAGAGCTTGGCGATGTCGCGGGTGGTGGTCCACTGCAACAGGCTTTCGGCGTGCGGGCCGACGTAGTGGACTTTTTTCAGGCCCGATACGTCCATCAGGCCGGCGCGGGTGCGGATCGCTTCGTGGTGGTCGGCCAGCGCGCTGCTGTAGGTCCAGGCGGTGCCCATGCCGTTCCAGTCTTCGAGGTTCGAGCCGAGCGCGCGGTGCCGCTCAGCCAATGCAGAAATACGCCAGGAGTGGGTCATGTGAGATTCCTTGCTGTGAAAAGGAGCACCGGGAAAAGGTTCAGGCGAGTGGATCGAACTGGCGCAGCCACTCGACCAGGGTCTGTCGATAGCGGGTCATGCCCTTGTAGTCGGCGATGGCATCGGGCAGGTCGCGCAGCACGCGGTGCAGGCGGCAGCCCCAGCCGGGGTGGCTGACCAGTTCGTCCAGGCTGATCAGGTAGGTGCGAATGCTGAACATCACTGCGTTGCTGCGCGGCAGGCGCGCCATCACTTGCAGTTCTACCCGCAGATGCACCTGTTGCCCGACGTTCTGCGCGGTGATCTGGCCGCGGTCGGCGCCCCATTGATGGAAGGTTTCCGGCGACGAATCCAGGCGCGGGTTGATGGTCAGGGTCCAGTTCAGGCGCCGGACCGGCTGGCCGGCCTGCAGGTTGAGCAGGTACTTCAGCGCGCGCTCGAACACGCCCATCTGGTGGGCCATGGGCACCGGTGCATGCCACTGTTTGAAACTCATCCCGGCATCGAACGCCAGTGACCAGTCGGCCGGGCTGGTGACCAGGCCGGCGTCCATGTACAGGTCGCCGTCGCGCTGGTCGAGCAGGGCGAAATCCCCTTGCACCTGGCGGCCGATGTATTCCAGCGGTGCGCAGGGCAGGCTGGCGGCATCGCCGAAGATGAACGGTTGATCGATCTGCAGCAGGTGGTTGCGCCAGTGCCAGCGGTCGCCGTCACGCACCAGGCTGAACCACTGCGGGTAGTCGACGGCGAGGTTTTCCATGAGCATTTGCAGCGCATCCCAGGCCGCCGCTTGCATGTGCGGCATCACCAGGTAGCGGCGCGGGTCGTTGTCCAGGATCAGGGCACGTTCGGCCATTTCCGAGCGGTAGTGCTCGTCGATGTCGAAGGCGTGCTCGTAGACGGAACCCGGGTCGCGGGAGGTGGCTGGTTCGATGTTCACCGAGTACAGGTAGCTGTCCTCGATAAACGGGAACGGGAAGCGACGGATCGCCGCCGGGCTGTTGCGAAAGCTGAAATCGTCGCGATAGCTCAGCACAGGGCTCGATTGCAGGGGCATGGCACTCACTCCTATAGGTCCAGCGAAACGCAGGGGCCGCTGCCGCGTGAGACGCAGGGCATCAGAAATTCGGCCTGCTCGGCCGGGCTGAGGAAACTGTCGCGGTGTTCGATGGCACCGCCTTGATGGCGCGTGATGCACTGGCCGCAGACCCCGCCACGGCACAGGTTGGGCACCTGCAAGCCCGCGTGCTCCAAGGCTTCGAGCAGGCTCTGCTCGGCCTCCACGCGCAGGGTGCGGCCACTGCGCAGCAGTTGCAGGTCGAACGGCTGGCCCGGTTGCGCGCCTTTGAACGCCTCGGCATGCAGCCGATTGCGCGGCCAACCGAGGCGATCGGCGTGTTGCTCGACCGCCTCGATCAAGGGTTGCGGGCCACAGGTGTAGACGTGGCTGCCCAGCGGCCGGTTGGCGAGGATGCGGCTCAGGTCCGGGCGGCGGTCGTAGGCGTGCAGGCGCGGGCCGAGGCGCTGTTGCAATTCATCGAGGTAGGCATCGCTGAGGCCTGGCCGGAACAGGTAATGCAGTTCGAAGTCGGCCTGCTGTTGTTCCATCGTGGCGATATAGGCCATGAACGGCGTGATACCTATGCCGGCGGCGATCAGGATGTGCCGGCGTGCGGTGCCATGGGGCGCGAACAGATTGGCCGGCGGCGAAATCCGCAAGGTGTCGCCGACCTGCACCTGGCGATGCAAGTACTGCGAACCGCCGCGAGACGCGTCCTGCAGGCGCACGGCGATGCGGTAGTGGCGCGTGTGCGCCGGGTCGCTGGTCAGCGAGTAGGCGTTACGCACCGTGCCCTCGGCCAGCGGCAGATGCACCTGGACGTGGCTGCCGGGCGAGAAAGCGGGCAGGGCGCCGTCGCAGGCAGTCAGGGTGAACTCGCGCACCACGGGGGTGAGCATTCTGGCCGCACTGACCTGAACCTTGAGGGCGGCGCTCATGGCTGGAACCCCGCGTAGGGCTGGTCGGGGTTGATGCACACGCCGAGGTAAGCCCCCAGGCGCCGGGAAAAGTGTGCGCGCACTTCCAGCCCGACGTTGCAGCCGATGCAGTTCAACACCGGCTCTGGGCCTGCGGTCTGGGTCAGCCCGCAATGGGCGCAATACACCTGGCGCAGGCCGGGCATTGTGCAGGTCACGCTGATCTCGTCGTCTTCCAGGCCGGCGGCGCGGGCCTCGGCGTGAATGCGCCAGACAAAGGCCTCATCGCCCAACAGGTAGAGCCGACAACCCACGGTTGCGCTGGCCAATGCCTGTTGTAAACGTCGGCTGAAGTCGGGTTGTTCGCCGCTCAGCAGCAAAGGCTTGTGCAGGTCGGCGGCAACCGCCATGCCGGCGGTTGCCGATTGCATCACCACGATGGGGCGGTTGTGGGTGTGCGTCATGCGGGCTCTCCAAGGTGCGTTTTGTTTCCTGTTGGGAGAGATACTTTCCTATGAGGAAAATCTTCTCAATCTGGAAAAAGGGCTATGCCTTTGGAGATAAGCCTTGCCGCACTGGCGTTCGGGGCATGGAAGTTGCTGGTCTTGCACTAATGCTCAGCAACCGGACGGGGAGTTATCGAAGAGTGCGAACGCGACCGAAGAGCTGGCCGCTCTGGTTGGGGCCTGTGCGCCCCGAACAGGCGCGCAGCGTGCGCAGGCTGTTGGCCGGGTTGCCCCTGCACGCTGACGGTGCCTTGTCGGGTTTTCTGGACCGTTTCGACGCACTGCTGCCCGCCGCCAGGCTCAACCTGATCCTGGGCGGCGAAGACCTGGGCCCTACGCGACGTGGCTTGATCGAGGGCTGCCAGAACGTGGCGCGCTGCCCCTGGCGCGACGCGAGTGCGATGGACACGCCCCAGGCCTGCGGCCCTTGCCGGCAGCGCGGGGTACACCGATTGGTGTGCGCCTTGCCCGAGGGTGAAAAAGGCGCGTTACTGCTCGACACCCCCAGACGGGCCGGTGCCAGTTGGCGCCAGTTGCTGGAGGAAGCGGCGCAAGCCGTGGCGGTCAGCGTGCGTCTGCGCAGTGACAACCGTGAGCAGCAGCGCAGACAGGCAACGTCGCGCCACGGCGCGCTGGCCCGTGAGCTGCACGATTCGGTGGCGCAACAGTTGGGTTACCTGGCGTTCCAGGCCCACGGCTTGCAGTCACAGCTGGGCGCGCCTGCCCTGCAGGACCTGTGCGCAGGCCTCAGCCAGTTGCAACGCCAGGTGCGCGAGCTGATCACCAGCGCACGCCTGACCATGGACGGACGCTCGCTGCGCCAGGCCCTGGCCGACTCCGTCGCGGAGTTTTCGCGGCGTTGCATCATCGTGTTCGAGTTGGATAACCGCCTGGCCGACGATGCCCTGAGTCCGGAAACCGAATTGCAGATCCTGCAGATCGTTCGCGAGGCCCTGGCCAATGCGGTGCGCCATTCCCACGCACGGCATGTGCGTATCGAACTGCGCCAGACCCAGGACGGCGATGCCTCGGTGTCGGTGGAGGACGATGGCATCGGCTTGAGCCCGGCTTGCGATGAGCATAACCATTTCGGCCTGGCGATTATCCGCGAGCGCGCCGCCAGCATCGGCGCGCGGCTGAGCATTGAAGCGATCCGCCCGCACGGCGTGCGCGTGCATCTTGGCCTGCGCCGCCACCACGACCTGCCACTCGGGAGTCTCGATGGACTGCACGACCTTATTACTGATCGATGATCACCCACTGTTTCGCAAAGGCCTGGCGCAACTGTTCGATGCCAGCGACGACTTTGAAGTGGTGGGGCAGGCGGCCAGTGGCCGGGAGGGCATCAACCTGGCCGTGAGCCTGACGCCGCAGCAGGTGTTGCTGGATCTGCACATGCCTGGCCTCAGCGGCCTGCAGGTGCTGGACGAACTGCGCCAATTGCGCCTGGACTGCCAGGTGGTGGTGCTCACCGCTTCGATGGACCGCGCCGAACTGCTCAGCGCCCTGCGCCTGGGCGCCAGCGGTTATGTGCTCAAGGAAACCGAGCCCGAGGCGTTGCTGGCGTATATGCGCAACTGCCACAAGGGCGCGATCATGCTCGACTCAACCCTGATCGCCTTGCTCGCCGACCCGGCCGAGCCCAGGCCACACGGTGAGACGCCGGGCGGTGAAAACCTCACCGAACGCGAAGGCCAGACCCTGGCGCTGATCGCCGCTGGCATGAGCAATAAACAGATCGGCAGGGAGCTGGGGATCAGCGACGGCACGGTGAAAATCTATGTGCGCAGCCTGTTGCAGAAACTCAACCTGCATTCGCGCCTGGAGCTGGCGGCCCGGGTACACAGCGGCGCCTTGCTCAAACACGAGGAGCGTCACTAGATGAGGGAAAGCTCTGACGCTTGGGTGCAGACACCGCCCGCGCACCTGATGGATTGTTTTCCCGCCGCCTTGCTGCACCTGCGCGACAACGGCCAGATCGCTCACTTCAACCTGGCCTGGGCCGAGTTGATGGGCGCGCCGGGCGCGGAACGCAACGTCGTCGACTACGTCCACCAGGAAGACCGCCCGCTGTGGCGCCAGGCCTTGCATGAGCTGCGCCGGCGTCCCGAGACCTCGTTCAACCAACGCCTGCGCTTCGTGCATCCGTGCGGCGAGCTGCGCTGGTTCGAGGTCAGTCTCAAGCGCGGCCCGCAGGGCTTCTACCTGGTGGCCGGAGATATCACCGCGCACAAGCGCCGCGAAATCGCCCTGCAGGCCAGCCAACGCAGCAGCATGAGCTTGCTCGACAGCATGCCTGGGCTGATCTATCGCGGCCGTAACAACCGCGACTGGACTATGGAATTCGTCAGTGCCGGCTGCCTGCAATTGACCGGCTACCCCGCCGAGCGGTTGGTGGACAACCATGAGTTCACCTACAACAGCCTGATCCTCGCCGAGGATGCCGACTACGTATGGCGCGAGGTGCAATATGCGTTGTCGCGCCAGGAACCGTTCGAACTCAATTACCAGATTCGTTGCGCCGACCAGTCGATCAAGCACGTATGGGAGAAGGGCGTGGGGATCTATGCCGATACCTGCGAGGTGCTGGGCATCGAGGGCGCGATTTTCGAGCGCAGAGTTCTGTAGGAGCCGGCTTGCCGGCGATGGTCGTCAACGATGACGCGAGAAGCCTGGATGCCCGCGGTGGCTGTGGTTTTTTCGCTGGCAAGCCAGCTCCTACAGTGGGGGCATAACCCTGTAGGAGCCGGCTCGCCGGCGATGGTCGTCAACGATGACGCGGGAAGCCTGGATGCCCGCGGTGGCTGTGGGTTTTTCGCTGGCAAGCCAGCTCCTACAGTGGGGGCATAACCCTGTAGGAGCCGGCTTGCCGGCGATGGTCGTTAACGATGACTCGGGACGCCTGGATGCCCGCGGTGGCTGTGGGTTTTTCGCTGGCAAGCCAGCTCCTACCATGGGGGCATAACCCTGTAGGAGCCGGCTTGCCGGCGATGGTCGTCAACGATGACGGGGGAAGCCTGGATGCCCGCGGTGGCTGTGGGTTTTTCGCTGGCAAGCCAGCTCCTACAGTGGGGGCATAACCCTGTAGGAGCCGGCTTGCCGGCGATGGTCGTTAACGATGACTCGGGACGCCTGGATGCCCGCGGTGGCTGTGGGTTTTTCGCTGGCAAGCCAGCTCCTACAGTGGGGTATAACCCTGTAGGAGCCGGCTTGCCGGCGATGGTCGTCAACGATGACGCGGGAAGCCTGGATGCCCGCGGTGGCTGTGGGTTTTTCGCTGGCAAGCCAGCTCCTACCGTGGGGGCATAACCCTGTAGGAGCCGGCTTGCCGGCGATGGTTGTTAACGATGACGCGGGAAGCCTGGATGCCCGCGGCGGATGTGGGTTTTTCGCTGGCAAGCCAGCTCCTACCGTGGGGGCATAACCCTGTAGGAGCCGGCTTGCCGGCGATGGTCGTTAACGATGACGCGGGAAGCCTGGACGCCCGCGGTGGCTGTGGGTTTTTCGCTGGCAAGCCAGCTCCTACAGTGGGGGCATAACCCTGTAGGAGCCGGCTTGCCGGCGAGGGTCGTCAACGATGACGGGGGAAGCCTGGATGCCCGCGGTGGCTGTGGGTTTTTCGCTGGCAAGCCAGCTCCTACCATGGGGCATAACCCTGTAGGAGCCGGCTTGCCGGCGATGGTCGTCAACGATGACGCGGGACGCCTGGATGCCTGCGGCGGCTGTGGGTTTTTCGCTGGCAAGCCAGCTCCTACAGTGGGGGCATAACCCTGTAGGAGCCGGCTTGCCGGCGATGGTCGTTAACGATGACGGGGGAAGCCTGGATGCCCGCGGTGGTTGTGGGTTTTTCGCTGGCAAGCCAGCTCCTACAGGGGATGGTTCAGTTTTTTGTTTGGCTTAATGGGCGCCGGCGGCCTTGTTCAGATCGCTTTCGGCCCATTCGGTATACACACAGGCATCCGCCGTGGCCCAGCGCACGCGCACCGGGTCGCCGGCCTTGAGCGGCATGCCGGCGGCGGACAATGCCTTGACCGTCATCGAGGTGCCGCCCAGGGTTTTCACGCTGCAGGTCTGGCTTTCACCGAGGAACAGCACTTCGCCGACGATGGCCGACACTTCGTTCCAGCCTGCGGTCAATGGTTGCCCGGCGGCCTGTTCGACGCTCAGCGCGAGGGCTTTTTCCGGGCGCACCATCAGCAGCACGTCCTGCTCGCTGCGCAGGCCGCCGGTCAGGCGGATCGACAGGGATTGGCCTTCGAACGACGCCGCCGCGTTGCCCTGGGCCTTGAGCTTGAGGAAGTTGGAGTTGCCCAGGAATGAGGCGACAAACGCATTCGGCGGGTTCTGGTACAGGTCGAAACCGCTGCCCAGGCCGACGATCTTGCCGTGGCTGAAAATCGCGATGCGCTGGGACAGGCGCATGGCTTCTTCCTGGTCGTGGGTCACGTAGACGATGGTGATGCCCAGGCGCCGATGCAACTGGCGCAGCTCGTCCTGCAAGTCTTCACGCAGCTTCTTGTCGAGGGCGCCGAGCGGTTCGTCCATCAGCAGGATACGCGGCTCGTACACCAGCGCCCGGGCGATGGCGACGCGCTGTTGCTGGCCGCCAGACAGTTGCGACGGGCGGCGATGGGCGAACTGTTCCAGTTGCACCAGCTTGAGCATGGCGTCGACGCGCTTCTCGCGCTCGGCACTGGCCAGTTTGCGGATCGCCAGGGGGAAGGCGATGTTGTCGCGTACCGACAGGTGCGGGAACAGCGAGTAACGTTGGAACACCATGCCGATGTCGCGCTTGTGCGGCGGTACGTTGACCAGCGATTGGCCGCTCACCAGGATCTCGCCGCTGCTCGGCGTTTCAAAGCCGGCGAGCATCGACAGGGTGGTGCTTTTGCCCGAGCCGCTGGAGCCGAGGAAGGTGAGGAACTCGCCGTCCTTGATGTCCAGCGAGATGTTGTCCACGGCGGCGAATTCGCCATAGAACTTGTTCAGGTTGCGCAGGCTGACCAGAGGTTGGCCAGGGTTCTGCGCGGCATCTTGGATCACTGCACTCATGTTCTGCTCCTGGGCGCTCAAGCGCGGGTTTCTGTGCGCCGGCGAACGGCGGCGGCGATGACCATGACCAGCACCGAGAGGCCGATCAGCAGCGTCGAGGCGACGGCGATCACGGGTGTCAGGTCCTGACGCAGGGTGGTCCACATTTTCACGGGAAGGGTTTGCAGGGTCGGGCTGGCCATCATCACGCTGAGCACCACTTCGTCCCATGACACGAGAAAGGCGAACAGCGCACCGGCCACCATCCCCGGGCGAATCGCCGGGAAGGTCACCTTGAACACCGCCTGCAGGCGCGACGCGCCGCAGATCACCGCGGCGTCTTCAATCGACTGATCGAACAGTTTCAGCGAGTTGATGATCGAGATGATGGTGAACGGCAACGCGACAATCACGTGGCTGACCACAAAGGCGAACATCGTGCCGGTGTAGCCGAGCTTGAGGAACAGCGCGTACACCGCCACGGCGATGATCACCAGTGGCACGATCATCGGCAGGGTGAACAGGCCATAGAGCAGTTCGCGGCCGGGGAAGCGCCCGCGCACCAGGGCAAATGCGCTGGGCAGGCCCAGCGCCACGGCGAACACGGTGGTCAGCACGGCGACCTTGAGGCTGGCCAGCGCCGCGTTCATCCAGTCGGCGTTGGAGAAGAACTGGCCGTACCATTTCAGCGTCCAGCCCGGTGGCGGGAACACCAGCCATTGCGACGAGCCGAACGACAGCAGCACGATAAACACGATCGGCAGCAGCAGGAACAGCCCAATCAAACCGGTGGTGGCGTAGAGGCCCAGACGCATCCTGCGGCTCATGGCATTCGGAGTCAGCAGCATGACGGCTTACCTCGCATGGCTGGCGCCAACCGGGGATTCCGGCTGAAGCTTCAGGTAGAAGTAGAACAGCACCAGCGTGATGAAGATCAGCAACGCGGCACCGGCACTGGCCAGGCCCCAATTGAGGAACGACTGCACCTGCTGGATGATGAACTCGGGCAGCATCATGTTCTGCGCACCGCCGAGCAGCGCCGGGGTGACGTAGTAACCGAGGGACATCACGAACACCATCAACCCGCCGGAAAACAACCCCGGCCGGCACAGCGGCAGGAACACCCGGAAGAAGTTGGTCCACGGGCTCGCGCCGCAGATGGAGCCAGCCTGCAGGATCATCGGGTCGATGGCCTGCATGGTCGCCTGCAACGGCAGCACGATGAACGGGATCATGATGTAGCTCATGCCGATCACCACGCCCGTCAGGTTGTGCACCATCTCCAGGGGCACATCGATGATGCCCATGGCCAGCAGCGCCTTGTTGATCACCCCCGAGGCTTGCAGCAGCACCAGCCAGGAATAGGTGCGGGCCAGCAGGCTGGTCCACATCGACAGCAGCACGATATTCAGCATCCAGCGGCCCCAGCCGCGTGGCACCAGGGTAATCGCCCAGGCCAGCGGGAAGCCCAGCAACAGGCTGAACAGGGTCACCAGGCCCGCCACCGAAAAGGTGTTGAGCAGCACGCGGGCGTAGGCCGAGTTGGCGAACAGCTGTTCATAGTTGCCCAGGCCCGGCACGGGCTCCAGCACGCCGCGCAGCAACAGCCCGATCAGCGGTGCGAGGAAGAACAGGCCGAGGAACAGCAGGGCCGGGATCAGGTTGCCCGCCCCGCGCCAGCGCTGGGCCAGGGGCGGCGATACGGCTTTGCTGCAAACCGCGCCGGCAGCGCCGAGGGCGCTCCCGGTCGGTGTGGTTGCCGTCATTTTCATTTGACTAGCCATTCATTCCACCGTGTCGCAATGGCCGGACCGTTCTTGGCCCAGTAGGCGAAATCGAGGGTGATCTGGTCCTTGGCATACGCCGTCGGCAGGTTGGGCGCCAGGACTGAATCCAGGCGCTGCACGCTATCGATATTCACCGGTGCATAGGCGGTCAGGTTGGAGAAATCGGCCTGGCCCTTGGCGCTGCTGGCACTGGCCAGGAACTTCATCGCGGCGGCTTTGTTTTTGGTGCCCTTAGGCACGACGAGGATGTCGGCCATGACCAGGTTCTGCTTCCAGCTGACGCCCACCGGTGCGCCATCTTCCTGCAGGGCGTGGATGCGACCGTTCCAGAACTGGCCCATGCTGACTTCACCGGAGGCCAGCAGTTGCTGCGATTGCGCGCCGCCGCCCCACCAGACGATGTCTTTTTTGATGGTGTCGAGTTTCTTGAAGGCGCGGTCCAGGTCCAGGGGGTAGAGCTTGTCGGCGGGCACGCCGTCGGCGAGCAGGGCCAGTTCGAGCACGCCAGGGCTTGGCCATTTGTAGAGGGCGCGTTTGCCGGGGTAGGTCTTGGTGTCGAACAGCGCGGTCCAATCCTGGGGCTTGGCGGCGCCGAGCTTGCCTTCGTTGTAGCCGAGCACGAAGGAGAAGAAGAACGAACCGACGCCATGGTCGGAGACGAAGCGCGGGTCGATCTTGTCGCGCTGGATCACCGAGAAATCCAGGGGTTCGAGCAGGCCTTCGGCGGCGGCACGCAAGGCGAAGTCGGCCTCGACGTCTACCACGTCCCACTGCACGTTGCCGCTTTCGACCATGGCCTTGAGCTTGCCGTAGTCGGTCGGGCCGTCTTGCACCACGGTGATGCCGCTGGCCTTGCTGAAAGGGTCGGCCCACGCCTGCTTCTGCGCATCCTGGGTGCTACCGCCCCAGCTCACGAAATTCACGCTTTCGGCCGCCAGGGCCGCATGAGTGACCGTAGCCAATAAACCCGCGAACAGCACTGCGGTTGCACGTTTGTTCAACACCATTTTCACGCCCTCATTTGTTGTGTTTTTGAGCGGGCTTGGTAATGCCCGCCTATCGGGAGCAGTAGGTCCATCGGAGCCTCTAATCGAGGCCCAAAAGGCGACCGTGCCAAGGGCTGTTATTGGTGCTGTCCCTGGCGGGCGCACTTGGCGAAAGCGTTCGGTCTATGGAATATCATATTATGGTATTCCAAACTTTGTGCAAGCATTTTGCCTTACCGGTTATCCGTCACTCGGTGAAGGGAATGCTCTCGACTACCTCCAGGTCGTAGCCAGTCAGCCCGGCGTATTTCAGGGGCGGGCCGAGGTGACGCAGCTTGCCGACGCCCAGGTCCTGCAATATCTGCGCCCCGGTGCCGACTTCCGAATAAATCCGCGATTGCGAACGGTTGAACTGGCGCGGCGCCTGGGTCAGTTGCGGTACGCGCTCCAGCAACGCCTGGGACGATTCATGATTGGCCAGCACCACCACCACGCCACGACCTTCGGCCGCGACGCGTTGCAGGGCGGCCCACAGCGTCCAGTTGGACGGACCGCTGTAGTCGGCGCCGACCAGGTCACGCAGCGGGTCGATCACATGCACGCGCACCAGCGTAGGTTCATCGCGGCGCAACGGGCCCATCACCATGGCCATGTGTACGCCACCCTCGATGCGGTCTTCAAAGGTGATCAGGCGGAACGTGCCATGCACCGTGGGCAGGTCGCGTTCGCCAATGCGCGCCACGGTGCGTTCGGTGCTGAGGCGGTAGTGAATCAGGTCGGCGATAGTGCCGATCTTGATCCCGTGCTTGCGCGCGAAGATCTCCAGCTCAGGTCGGCGGGCCATGGTGCCATCGTCGTTCATCACTTCGACGATCACCGAGGCTGGCGTATGCCCGGCCAGGCGTGCCAGGTCACAGCCGGCTTCGGTGTGGCCGGCGCGGGTCAGCACGCCGCCGTCTTTGGCGCGCAACGGAAAGATGTGCCCAGGCTGCACGATATCGGCCGGCCCGGCATTCACATCCACGGCCGCCGCCACCGTGCGTGCGCGGTCGGCGGCAGAGATACCGGTGGTCACACCACTGGCCGCTTCGATGGACACGGTAAACGCGGTGCTGAACGCGCTGCCATTGCTCGGTACCATCTGCTCCAGGCCCAGGCGCTGGCAGTGTTCGTCGGTGAGGGTCAGGCAGATCAGACCACGGGCTTCACGGGCCATGAAACTGATAGCCTCGGCACTGCAGCACGCCGCAGGCAGCAGCAGGTCGCCTTCGTTTTCCCGGTCTTCGTCGTCTACCAGGAGCACCATCTTGCCTTGGCGGTAGTCTTCGATGATGTCTGCGATGCTGTTGAAGGACATGTTGGGTGCTCGATTTGTTGGTTGTATGTATTATGGTATACCACAAAAACCAAGCAAGAGGATGTCGCGATGAAGGCCTACTGGATTGCCCATGTAGATGTGTCCGATGCAGAGCAGTACACGCAGTACACCCAACGCGCGCCGGCGGCGTTTGCGCAGTTTGGCGGGCGGTTTCTGGCCAGGGGCGGGCGCAGCGAAGCGATGGAAGGCGGGCCGGCGCGGCAGCGTAATGTGGTGATTGAGTTCGATAGCTATGAGCAGGCGGTGGCGTGTTACGAATCTGCCGAGTATCAGGCGGCGAAGGCCCACCGCGAGGGGGTAGGGCAGGCGCAGATCATCATCGTGGAAGGCCTGGCGCCTTAGGTATATCAGTCCAAGTATTGTCCAAATGTGGGAGGGGGCTTGCTCCCGATGGCAGTGGCACATTCAACATCGCCGTTGGCTGACACACCGCTATCGGGAGCAAGCCCCCTCCCACATTTGAACCGAGTTCAGCTTGAGGATCAGCGGATGAAGTGGATCTTGCCGCTGTCGTCATTCCCGATGTAGATGCCATACACCCCGGCCTGGCGTTCCTCGATGTAGCGTTCGAGGATCTGCCGGATCGCCGGGTAGTAGATGCTGTCCCAGGGAATGTCCTCGGGCGCGAAGAATTGATAGTCGAGGGTCTCCGGCCCGAACTGGCCGGTGATCTCCAGCGCGATGGCGCGGAAGATGATGTACACCTCGCTGATCTTCGGCACGCTGAAGATCGAGTAGGGCGAGACGATCTCGGCGCGCACGCCGCTTTCTTCCCAGACTTCGCGCAACGCGGCCTGCTCGGTGGTCTCGCCGCCTTCCATGAAACCGGCCGGCAGGGTCCAGGTGCCGGGGCGCGGTGGGATCGCCCGTTGGCACAGCAGGTACTTGCCGTCCTGCTCGATGATGCAGCCGGCGATGATCTTGGGATTGATGTAGTGGATATAGCCGCAACCGCGGCACATCAGGCGCTCATGCGTATCACCCGGAGGCAGCTGGTGACCGAGGTCACTGCCGCCGCATTTGGGGCAAAAGCTTGGCCTGAACACGGTCAGTGACCTATACGCGGTTCTTTGAGGGCGATGGGCAGGGTGATCTCGGGGATCTTGCCGGTCTCTTCCTGTTTGCGCTTGAGGTAATCCAGGGCCACGGCCGCCGCAGCGCGCACGTGATCGACGCAGGCCTGGTGGGCGGCGAGTGGATCGCCGCTCTTGATCGCCTGGACCATGCGTTCCATTTCCTGATTGCTGGTGCCGCGACGGTTTTCCTGGGACACCGACGTCGCACGCAGGTAGCTGATACGCGCCTGCAACTGACGCAACTGGGTGGCGGCCACGTGGTTGCCGGAGCCTTCGAGCAACACGTCGTAGAACCCCTGTACCGAATCGATGACCTGTTGCAGTTCGCCGTCCTTGAGGGCCTTGCGGTTTTCCTCCAGGGCTTTTTCCAGGGCCTTGATGTCCTTGGCCTTGGCGCGCAGGGTGAACAACTGCACGATCAAACCTTCGAGCACGCAGCGCAGTTCATAGATGTCGACGGCATCGGCCAGGGTGATGATCGCCACCTGGGGGCCCTTGGCATCGGCGAATTCCACCAGGCCTTCGGACTCCAGGTGACGCAAGGCTTCGCGTACCGAGGTACGGCTGACGCCGAGGCGGTCGCACAGGTCGCGTTCCACCAGGCGATCACCCGGCAGCAGCTGGAAGTTCATGATGGCGCTGCGCAGTTTCTCCAGCACGATTTCGCGCAGGGTGACTGGGTTGTGATTGACCTTGAAGCTGTCGTCGAGGGGCAGGCGTTTCATGGGGGCTGCTCTGAATGGGGCGGTTAACGGGAGGCCTCGGCATCGGCTTCGGCGAAGGCTTCCCGGGCCAGCCGGAAGCTGTCCACGGCGGCGGGAACCCCGCAATAGATGCCGACCTGAAGCAGAATTTCGCGTATTTGTTCACGACTCAGGCCGTTACGCAAGGCGCCGCGCACATGCAGCTTGAGCTCGTGGGGCCGATTGAGGGCCGAAATCATTGCCAAGTTTATCATGCTGCGTTCTTTAAGCGACAAACCCTCCCGGCCCCACACATGGCCCCAGCAGTATTCGGTGACCATCTCTTGCAAGGGGCGGGTGAAGTCGTCGGCGTTCTCGATCGAGCGCTGCACATAGGCTTCGCCCAGCACCTGGGTGCGGATCTTCAGGCCCTGCTCATACTTTTCGTTGCTCATTGCACACAGCTCCTCAAGCCAGGGTGGGCAGCGGGCCCAGCTTGCCTTTGTGATAGATCATCGGCGTGACCGGTTGCTCGGGCAGGATCAGGTTCTTCACGGCGCCGACGATGATCGCGTGATCGCCGCCGTCGTATTCGCGCCACAGCTCGCACTCGATGATCGCCGTGGCCTTGGCCAGCAGCGGGTTGCCCAATTCGCTCAGGTGCCACTCGATACCCTTGGCTTTTTCCTTGCCTTTGCTGGCGAAGGCATAGGCTTCGGCGGTCTGGTCGGCGGACAGCAAGTGGATCGCAAAGCGCTTGCTGTCACGCAGGATCGGGTAGGTGTCCGACGCATAGTTGGGGCAGAACAGCACCAGGGCCGGGTCGATCGACAGCGCGCTGAACGCGCTGGCGGTGATGCCGACGATGCCGCCGTCCGGGTCGAGGGTGGTGACCACCGTGACCCCGGACGGGAACGAGCTCATGACGTCTTTGTAAATGCCGGGTTCGATCATGGTTGTGGACTCTTAACGCATCACAAAAGGATCAGGCATGGGCGCCTGGGAGAGGTTGATCCACACCGTCTTCAGCTCGGTGTAGGCCAGCACTGAATCGATGCCGCTTTCGCGTCCGTAGCCGCTGTTCTTGAAGCCGCCGATGGGCGCCATGGCCGACACCGCGCGGTAGGTGTTGACCCAGATGATCCCCGAGCGCACGTCGCGCGCCAGGCGGTGGGCGCGCCCGAGGTCGCGGGTCCAGATACCGGCAGCGAGGCCGAACTGCGAGTCGTTGGCGATGGCCAGTGCTTCGGCTTCGTCCTTGAAACGGATGACCGAGGCCACCGGCCCGAATACTTCCTCTTGCATGATCTTCATCGAGTTGCGGTCGCACTCGAACAGCGTCGGCTCATAGAACCAGCCTTCGCCGAGGTTCTGCGGGCGCTTGCCGCCGGTGCGCAGGCGTGCCCCTTCGGCGATGGCGTCCGCCACCAGGCCTTCGACCACGGCCAGTTGCTGCGCGGTGGCCATGGGGCCCATTTCGCTGGCGTCGTCTTGCGGGTTGCCGATGCGGATGCGTTGGGCGCGCGCTACCAGGCGCTCGACGAATTCGTCGTAGATAGCGTCCTGCACCAGCAGGCGCGAACCGGAGACGCAACTCTGCCCGGACGCCGCGTAGATGCCGGCGATTGCACCATTGATGGCGCTGTCGAGGTCGGCGTCGGCAAAAATGATATTCGGCGACTTGCCGCCCAGTTCCAGGGAGAGTTTGGCGAAGTTCTCCGCGCTGCTGCGCACCACATGCCTTGCCGTGGCCGCGCCGCCGGTAAAGGCGATCTTGCGCACCAGCGGGTGGCGGGTGAGGGCGGCGCCGGTGCTGGGGCCAAAGCCTGTGACCACGTTGACCACGCCCGCTGGAATGCCGGCTTCGAGGGCCAGGCGCGCCAGTTCCAGGACGGTCGCCGAGGCATGTTCCGACGGCTTGATCACGATGGTATTGCCCGCCGCCAGGGCCGGCGCGAGTTTGATCGCGGTCAGGTACAGCGGGCTGTTCCACGGAATGATCGCAGCGACTACGCCCATGGCTTCATGCACGGTGTAGGCGAACAGGTCGGGCTTGTCCAACGGCAGGGTGCCGCCTTCGAGTTTGTCGGCCAGGCCGGCGGTATAGTGGAAAAACTCCGGCAGGTAGCTGACCTGGCCACGGGTTTCGCGGATCAGCTTGCCGTTGTCACGGCTTTCCAGCTGGGCCAGGTGTTCCTTGTTCGCGGCGATCAGGTCACCCAGGCGGCGCAGCAGTTTGCCCCGTGCGGTGGCGGTGAGGCCGCGCCAGGCCGGGCTGTCGAAGGCGCTTTGCGCGGCCTGCACGGCGCGCTCCACGTCGGCTTCGTCGGCATCGGGCAATTGCGCCCAGGGTTCGGCCAGGGCCGGGTTGAGGCTGTCGAAGGTCTTGCCGGAGAGGGCATCGACCCATTCACCGCCGATGCACATCTGGAAGCGTGCGAGTGTCATGCAACGATCCCCTTGATAGGAGTGTTTTGGGCGTACACCGTGTCGAGGAACCCCAGCAGCAACTGGTTGACCAGGCGCGGCGATTCTACCGGCATCATATGCCGTTGCTCGGCCAGCACCGCAACGCTGGCGCCGGGAATGCGATCGGCCAGTTGCCGGGCCATTTCCGGGGTCGAGCCAGGGTCGAGTTCGCCGGTGGCGACCAGGGTCGGTGCGCGCAACCCCGGGAGGTCGTCGGCACGGTACATGTCCTGGGTCGCAAACAGTTCATAGGTGGTCAGGTAACCCTGGGGGTCGTTGCCCGCCAGGGTTTCACGCAGCGCGGCGATCTGCGCCGGGTTGGCCGCCTGGTATTCACGGCTGAACCAGCGCGACAGTGCGGCTTCGGCATTCGCGTCGGGGCCGTGTTCGGCGGCCTGGGCGGTACGTGCGATGACTCCGGCACGCTGTTCAGGGCTGCGGTTGAACACACTGTTGAGCACCACCAGGCCCTTCAGACGCTCGGGGTAATGCAAGGCAAACGCCCGCGCGACCAGGCCGCCCATGGAAAACCCGATCACCGTGGCCTGGGGCAGTTGCAGGTGGTCGAGCAGTTCCAGCAACTGGTCGGCATAGCCGAGCAGCGGGGTGTCGGCGGCCGGGCGCGGGCTGGCGCCATGGCCGAGCATGTCATAGGTGATCACGCGGTAGTTCGTGGCCAGGCCAACGACTTGCCCGCCCCACATTTCTTTATTCAGGCCCACGCCGTGGATCAAAACCACAGGCTGGCCTTGGCCGGTCGCCAGATAACTGGTGCCAGCCGGGGTGCGTTCAGCGGTGAGCCGAATCATGGAGCGCTCCTGCATGCTTTTTGTTGGGGTGGCCGGTCTTGCTTACTGGGCTTTTTCAGCCGCCAGCTCTTCCAGGTCGATATAACGGTTGCCGATGCGCGGATGCAGGCGGCCGCCATCGGCGCAACCCAGGACCACGACGATTTCGTCGGCACGCGGCGCATCTTCGATCTGCATCTCCAGGGTGATGTAGTGCGAACGCAGGCCTTCGTCGTCCTTGTGCATCATCGGGATCTGGATCGACGTGCCCGGGCCGCCGCGCTTGTTGGTAAAACTCAGGTAGCTCTTGGCCTTGACCGCCTCACGGTAGTGGTTGCCGAAGCGCAGGGTGTGGATGATCGCGCTGGCATGTTCGATCTCGCCGTCGGCACCGACCACTGCCGCCTTGCCGTAGGCCTCGATTTTTTCCGCGCCGCCGATGATGCCCACCAGGCGCTCGACCATCAGCGCGCCGAGGTCGGAGCAATTGGCACGGATCTCAGGCTTGAGGTCTTCGACGAAACCGCGACCCAGCCAAGGGTTTTTCAGCACCACGGCCAGGCCGACCATGGTCACGGGAGTGTCCGCGGCTTTACCGCCTTCGATAAAGGTTTCTTCTACGTAGCTGACGATCTTGCGGATTTCGAAACTCATGGGCTGCTCCGTCTGATGTGAGAGGTCTGCGTATGATGGTATACCATAATACGAGAATCGCAATAGACGTCAGCACGTTCGAATGATCGGCGGTTGCACGCCAGCCTTATCCGCGGATGCGGACAGTGACGCCGAGGTCGGCGGGAGGTATTGGCGTGTTGATGCACCTCAAGGCGACCGGTTGCGCGGTCGGGCTCAAGGTAGAGGCTGGCGTGGGGTAAGCAGCAGAGGCGGTGAGTGGCTCACCGCCTTGCATTGGCGGGGGTTAGAACTTGAAGCGGCCTACCAGGCCTTTGAGCTGCCCGGAGATATCCGTCAAACGGCCAGAGCCGGTCTGCGCCGAGTGGGCAAAGTCTTCCACCAGTTGGGCATCGGCGTGGATTTGCGCGATGTGCTGGTTGATCTGTTCGGCGACCTGGTGCTGTTCCTCGGCGGCGGTGGCGATCTGGGTGTTCTGGTCGCGGATCGAGTCCACCGAGCCTTGGATCTTGTCGAAGCTGTCGCGGGCCTGCTGGATGCGTTCCACACTGGTTTGCGACACCTGCAGGCTGCCTTGCATCTGCAGGGTGACTTCCTGGGTGCGGCGCGCGAGGTTGCCGAGCAGGCTGTCGATCTCGCCGGTGGAGTCGGCGGTGCGGCGGGCCAGGGCGCGCACTTCGTCGGCGACCACCGCGAAGCCGCGGCCCTGGTCACCGGCGCGCGCGGCTTCAATCGCCGCGTTGAGCGCCAGCAGGTTGGTCTGCTCGGCAATCGAGCGGATCGTGTCGAGGATGGTGTTGATGTTTTTGCTGTCCTGCTCCAACTGCTGCATGGTCTGGGTCGACTTTTGCAGGTCTTCGCTCAGTTTGAGCACGCTGCCGGTGGCTTCGCCGATATGCTGCTGGCCGTCGTGTACATCGCGGTAGCCTGCGTCGGCGCTGGACGCGGCGGCGCTGCAGGAGCGGGCGACTTCGTTGGCGGTGGCCACCATTTCGTTGAATGCGGTACTCACCAGCTCCACGGCTTCACGTTGGCGACCGGCGGCCTGGTTCAGGTTGTTGGCCACTTCGCGGGTGTCGGCGGCGGCGCTTTGCAGGTCGGAGGATGCGCTGCCGATGCGCTGTACCAACTGGGCGATCATGCCCAGGAACTGGTTGAACCAACCGGCCAGGCTAGCGGTTTCGTCCTTGCCTTGCACCTTGAGTTGACGGGTGAGGTCACCTTCACCTTCGGCGATTTCTTGCAGACCGTCGGCGACCCCGCGAATCGGGCGCACGATCATGCTGGCGAAGCTCGCGCCGACAATCGCGAAGACCACGGCGAGTACCGCTGCGATGGCTGCGATCAGCCAGGTCAGGCGGGTGGCGTCGGCCATGACTTCGTCGCGCTTGATCAAGCCGATAAAGCGCCAGCCCAGGTCTTTGGAGCTGACCACGTTGGCCATGTAAGCCACACCATCAATATCCACTCGGGTCACGCCGTCGCCGCGCTTGGCCAGTTCGGCGTAGTTGGCGCCGAGTTCGGCCATCGGCTTGAAGTTGTGCTTGGCGTCGCTGGGGTCCACCAGCACGTTGCCGTTGGCTTCCACCAGCATCAGGTAGCCGCTGTCGCCCAGCTTGATGTTGCGCACCAGTTCGGTGAGCTGCTTGAGCGAGACGTCCAGGCCGACCACGCCGAGCAGGGTGCCGCTGGCGTCGACCACGGTGTGGACCGTGCCGATCAGCACCACATCGTCCGGCGCCCAGTAATAGGCCCCGGTCCGCACGGTGGTGCCCGGAGCGGCCACGGCGGCTTTGTACCAGGGGCGTACACGCGGGTCGTAGTTGTTCAGTTTGGTGTCGTCAGGCCAGCTCGCATAACCGCCGTCGCTCAGGCCCAGGGACAGGTAGGCGGTGCTTGGATGGCTTTTGGCGAACTGCTCGAATATCGCCAGTAGCTCTTTATTCGTTGGCGTCAGCGGGATTTGTGCGGCGTCGGCACCGGCGTAGTTCTTCAGCTCCTTGGCCGCGACAACGCGAGGGTCTTTGGCCACGTACTCGACGTTCTGGCTGATGCCGTCGAAGAACTGCTTCATGCCGTTATCGATCTGACGGATCTCGCGGCCGCTGCTGTCGAGGAAATTGGCCACAGCCGCCTCGCGCAGGTTCAGCACCACCAGCACCGCCACCAGGATAACCGGCACGCACGCGATGGCCGCAAACGCCCAGGTCAGCTTTTGCTTGATATTCATGACTTCTCCCGCGGGTATTTATAGTTTTGGCAAGGGGAAAACAGTAGCGTCGCATGTATTGTTATGAGGGGTGCGCCCATGCGTACCCCTTATATCGACCGTCGGGGCACGCACTTGAGGCCGTGGAGGCGTTCAGCCGATACGGTTGCCGCCCAGCGCATCGCGCTGCATCGACTGCAGGTTGTTCTCGATGGTTTCGCAGATGGTTTCCATCTGGATCTGATGTTCGCTGGAGTGAAACGGGCTTTGCAGGTCGGTGCCGATACGCTCGATGGCCAGCAGCATGAAGCCCACCACCGTGGAGGCCAGCGGGGTGAACCAGCCCAGGGATTCGACCAGGCCCACCGGCACGATCAGGCAGAACAACGAAATGAACAGGCGCGGGAAGTACACGTAAGGGTAGGGCAGCGGGGTATTGGCGATGCGTTCCATGCCGCCCTGGGCGTTGGACAAATCCACCAGCGTCGACTCCAGCCGCGCCAGGCGGATGCTGTCCAGGTGCCCGGCCTTGTATTCCCTGGCCAACAGCGCCGCCGAGCCGGTGAGGATGTCATTGGCGAAATTGTTGGTGGCGCCGTTGCGCGCAAATTCCTCGGCCGGGATAAATGCCCGCACCTCGTCCGGGCACGGCCGGCCCTTGAGATGGGCGGCCAGGCAGTTCACATAGGCCACATGGCGGCGCAACAGGGTGGCCTTTACCGGGTTCACGTCGTTGCCGAGGTCATCCAATAGCGTCAGCACCTGCCGCGCGAAACTGCGCGAATTGTTGACCATCGCGCCCCATAAGGTGCGCGCTTCCCACCAGCGGTTGTAGGCGCTGCTGTTACGAAAACTGATCAGCACCACCAGCGCTGAACCGAGCAAGGTCAGCGGCATCAGCGGCAGGTTGATCTTGGTGGTGAGAAACAGCATGAAGTCCACGGTGACGGCGACGTCCCACAGCAACAGCCAGAACAGGGCCCAACCGACATAACCCATGGTTTTGATGATCAGGCGGTATTTTTTGACGATGGCGGCTTTCAAACGGAGACCTCGCGGCGAGCGGTAAGCAACAGTGCCTAAGCTCGGACGTTGGTTTGCCGTGAAAGGTTCGGTGAAGGAGGGCGGTACACCGGATCAAATCAATGATTGCGCCCGTCGAGCTGGGTAGAGAGCAAGGACCACCACCATGCTATGCTCGAAAAGCTAACAGAGGGATTCCAAATGACGAGTACAACCGATGTCAGTATTGCCAGCAAAGTGCGCAGGCTGGCTAAAGCGCATCATGTCACCGCTGAACGTGACAGCATCAGCCGAATGGCGGTTGCCATCACCGGACTGGCTGGTGATGCGGTCGAATTGGATGGTGTGGAACAGTTATTGGTCAACCTTAAGCGCAAGGGTATTTTGAGCAAGTCGGAAACCCTTGCACTTCAAGGCAGTTATCTTCAGGAGAAGCGCCGCGCCAAGAAGAAACTCAGCGCATGAGTTTTGATCCTTTCGGAGATTTTGATACCGCTGGATATCTTCAAAACGCGTTACAGCTTAAAGATCCTATGGAAGTCAAGGAGTCCGAGCATCTGTCCTTTGAGTTGAGCGTGGAAGATGCACTGGGTTATTTGGCCAAGAAAAAACCGATTGATTACAAGTCGGTCCTCAAAGTACACGAAATCTTGTTTTCTGATTTCTATCACTGGGCGGGTAAAGATCGAAATGATCTGGTGCCGCATCTTGCCGTATTCAAGGGTTCCCACGACGATCCTTGGCATACTGTCTTTGAACATCCTGGCTCAATCAAGCGCTCCATTGACTATGCGCTTGAACTGGCGTCGAACAAGAAGCGCTTCAGAGAGCGTCCTGGCGATGTGATGGGGCAACTAGCATTTGCGCACCCTTTTCTTGATGGTAATGGGCGCACGATTCTGCTTGTTTTCATGGAGCTTTGTTATCGCGCCAAGTTCGCCATTGAGTGGTCGAAAACGAACAAGGACGATTATCTTCGGGCACTTAGCGAAGAGCTCAGGGCACCGTTCAAGGGGCATCTGAATAATTACTTGAAACCCTTTGTCGTCGATATTGCCCACCGTGATGAATGGCCGGGCATGATAGGTGGCATCAAGGGATTGGATGGCCTGGATAAAGAAGGGATAACTTACGAAAATCTGGACGATCCTGAGGTTCAACAGATCTACAAAACCTATCGAGCACAACTGATCGATACGCCCCCGTCCGCAAAATAGAGCAGTGACGTAATACGCTCGGATCGCTGTCCTGATCCTATCGTTTACCGCTGAGCCAGAACACTCGCCAGCAACCCGGGAAAACGCGCCTCAAGCACATCCGCGCGCAACGAATTCAGATGCGCGGTGCCGACGCTGCGGGTGTGGACCAGCCCGGCATCGCGCAGCACGCGGAAGTGGTGGGACATGCTGGATTTCGGCCGTCCGCCGTCCAGTTCGCCGCAGGTGGCCTCGGGCACGTCGGCCAGGTAGCGGATGATTTCCAGGCGCACCGGGTCGCTCAAGGCGTAGAGCACGCGTTCGAGTGTCAGGTCTTGCAGGGCGGGGTGTTTGAAGGCTCGCATAAAACAAATGATAACAGGGCTGGTGTTGAATACCATAGTTCGAATACCATCGAACTATCGAATCAATCACTCGCTCGTGGAGGTGCCTGATGGCTGCCTTGTTTGAACCCTACAAACTCAAAGACGTGACCTTGCGCAATCGCATCGCGATCCCGCCGATGTGCCAGTACATGGCCAACGACGGCATCGTCAACGACTGGCACCACGTTCACCTGGCCAGCATGGCCCGTGGCGGCGCCGGTTTGCTGGTGGTCGAAGCCACCGCGGTGTCCCCTGAAGGCCGTATCACTCCTGGTTGTGCAGGTATCTGGAGCGATGCCCACGCCCAGGCGTTCGTGCCGATGGTCAAGGCCATCAAGGCTGCTGGCGCGGTGCCAGGCATTCAGATCGCCCACGCCGGCCGCAAGGCCAGTGCCAACCGCCCATGGGAAGGCGACGACCATATCCCCGCTTCCGATGCGCGCAGCTGGGAGACCATTGCGCCTTCGGCCATTGCGTTCGGCGCCAACCTGCCTAACGTGCCGCGCGCCATGACCCTGGACGACATCGCCCGCGTGCGCCAGGACTTCGTCGACGCCGCCCGCCGTGCCCGCGACGCCGGTTTTGAATGGATCGAACTGCACTTCGCCCACGGCTACCTGGGCCAGAGCTTTTTCTCCGAACATTCCAACCAGCGCACCGACGCCTACGGCGGCAGCTTCGACAATCGCAGCCGTTTCCTCCTGGAAACCCTGGCCGCGGTGCGCGAAGTCTGGCCGGAAAACCTGCCGTTGACCGCGCGTTTCGGCGTGATCGAATACGACGGCCGTGACGAGCAGACGCTGACCGAATCCATCGAACTGGCCCGTCGCTTCAAGGCCGGTGGCCTCGACCTGCTGAGCGTCAGCGTCGGCTTCACCATTGCTGACACCCAGATCCCGTGGGGCCCGGCGTTCCTGGGGCCGATCGCTGAGCGCGTGCGTCGCGAAGCCGGCATCCCGGTCACTTCGGCCTGGGGGTTTGGCACGCCGCAATTGGCGGAAGGTGCGTTGCAGGCCGGGCAGGTGGATTTGGTCTCGGTGGGGCGCGCGCATCTGGCTGATCCGCATTGGGCGTACTTTGCCGCCAAGGAACTGGGGGTAGAGAACGCCTCCTGGACCTTGCCTGCGCCGTATGCCCATTGGTTGGAACGCTATCGCTGAGGCGGCCGCTCAGCCCGACCTGTGGGAGATGTCACTCCGATGCCGGCAGGCCCGCCGCCATCGAAGCCTCGCTAAAGCTCGACATCTCCCACATTTGATCTCCAGGGCTGACAGAAAGTGTTCTTGCGCCCCCGCCTTGCGGGTGCCGTTGAGCCTCACGGTTGTCGAACGAGGGTGGGGCTTATAACGGCGTCAGCACATTCATCACCGTATCCAGCGCCACCCGCGTGTCGTCCAGTTGCACCAGCGAGGCATGCCGGGCGCCGAGGGCGTCGCGGTTCTGGATCGCGGTGAGGATCGCCTTGTGCCGGGGCAGGCTCAGGCCCTGGATATCCGGGCGGCGGTTGGTGATGTTGATCGACTCGCGCAGCGGCAGCGACAGCATGTTGCACATATACGCCAGCAGGTCGTTGCGCGTGGCGTCGGCAATCGCACGGTGGAAGTCCAGGTCGGCCTGTAGCAGCGCGTCGTGGGTCTGCGCGGTTTCCATGCCGAGGTAGGCTTTTTCGATGGTGGCGATGTCTTCAGCGGTCGCGGTGGTCGCGGCCATGGCGGCGATTTCCGGTTCGAGGATGCGCCGCACGCCAGCCAGGGTGTTGAAGAACTCGCTATGGGGGGTGGACTGCATCAACCAGGACAGTACGTCCGGGTCGAGCAGGTGCCACTTCACCCGCGGCCGCACCACCGCGCCCACTCGTGGCTTGGAATACACCAGGCCCTTGGCGCTGAGCACCCGGGTCGCCTCGCGCAATACCGAGCGGCTGACCTTGTACTCCTCACACAGCGTGGCCTCCATGGGCAGTCGTTCTTCTGGCTTGAAGCGACCGGAAACGATGTGCATGCCCAAGTCCTGGACGATCTGGGCATGCATGCTCTTGCGCGGCTTGGACGGCTGGTGATCCATAACGACAGGGATGCTCTGGCTAAATAGGCGGCATCATAGCATCCCAATTAGTGGGAATGACGTGGGACTTCGGCCCCGCGGCAACCCACCAGGAAATCGAAGTCGCAGCCCTGGTCCGCCTGCAGCACATGGTCGATGTACAGCTGGCGATAGCCGCCGACGATCAGCTTCTGCGGTGGTTTCAGGTCAGCCATGCGCGCCGCCAGCTCGGCGTCGGGGATGTCCAGGTGCAAGCGCCCGTTGGCGCAGTCGAGTTCGATCCAGTCGCCTTCGCGCACCGCAGCCAACGGCCCGCCGGCAGCGGCTTCCGGTGCGACGTGCAAGACCACCGTGCCATACGCCGTGCCGCTCATGCGCGCATCGGAAATCCGCACCATGTCGGTCACGCCCTGGGCCAGCAGCTTGGCGGGCAGGCCCATGTTGCCGACTTCGGCCATGCCCGGATAACCCTTGGGTCCACAGTTTTTCATGACCAGGATCGAGTGGGCGTCCACCTCCAGTTCCGGATCGTTGATGCGCGCCTTGTACATGTCGAAATCCTCGAACACCACGGCCCTGCCACGGTGCTGCATCAGCTCCGCGCTGGCGGCCGACGGCTTGAGCACCGCGCCCAGCGGGGCCAGGTTGCCGCGCAGCACACAGATGCCGCCGTCGGCGCGGATCGGGTTGTCGAGGGTGCGGATCACTTCGTCCTGGCCGTAGATCGGCGAGTCCTTGGTGTTCTCGCCCAGCGACTTGCCGTTGACGGTCAAGGCGTTCGGGTGCGGGATCAGGTTGGCTTCACCGAGCCGGCGCAGCACTGCCGGCAGGCCACCGGCGTAGTAGAACTCTTCCATCAAGAAACGCCCGGACGGTTGCAGGTCGACGATGGTCGGCATGCCGCGCCCGATGCGCGTCCAGTCGTCCAGGTCCAGTTCCACGCCGATGCGCCCGGCGATGGCTTTGAGGTGGATCACCGCATTGGTCGAACCGCCGATGGCCGCGTTCACGCGGATCGCGTTTTCGAAGGCTTCCTTGGTGAGGATCTTCGACAGCTTCAAGTCTTCGCGCACCATCTCCACCGCACGCATGCCGGACATATGCGCCAGCACATAACGCCGTGCATCCACCGCCGGGATCGCCGCGTTGTGGGGCAGGGAGGTGCCGAGTGCCTCGGCCATGCAGGCCATGGTCGACGCGGTGCCCATGGTGTTGCAGGTGCCCGCCGAACGCGACATGCCGCCCTCGGCCGCGAGGAAGTCATCCAGGCTGATGGTGCCGGCCTTGACCTGTTCGCTGAGCTGCCACACCACCGTGCCCGAGCCGATGTCCTGGCCCTTGTGCTTGCCGTTGAGCATCGGCCCGCCGGTGACCACGATGGCCGGCACGTCGCAACTGGCCGCGCCCATCAGCAGCGCCGGAGTGGTTTTGTCGCAGCCGGTCAGCAACACCACGCCGTCGATGGGGTTGCCGCGAATCGCTTCTTCCACGTCCATGCTCGCCAGGTTGCGCGTGAGCATGGCGGTAGGGCGCAGGTTCGATTCGCCATTGGAGAACACCGGGAATTCCACGGGGAAGCCGCCGGCCTCGATCACGCCGCGTTTGACATGCTCGGCGATCTGGCGGAAATGCGCGTTGCACGGCGTCAATTCCGACCAGGTGTTGCAGATACCGATGATCGGTTTGCCATGGAACTGATGGTCGGCGATGCCCTGGTTCTTCATCCAGCTGCGGTACATGAAGCCGTTCTTGTCGGCGGTACCGAACCACTGGGCGGAGCGTAGGCCGGGCTTTTTATCAGGCATGATGGTTTCTCTTATTGTATGACTATATGTTCTATGCGTGCTTAAACATAAGCGCAAAATCGAAGCTTTGGAAGAGTTGTTTTGCAAATAGTCCTACTATATAGTCTGGCTTAACTGAGGTATGGCCCTGGCGGATTTTCGCGAGAGGCGTCCCCCGAGCTTCTATAAAAACAACAATCGGAGATCGACCCCCATGAGCCAGGAACTGCGGCTTATACGGCGCATCACGCTGAAACTGATTCCCTTCCTCATCCTGCTGTACCTGATCGCCTACGTGGACCGCTCCGCCGTGGGCTTCGCCAAGCTGCACATGGGCGCCGACGTCGGCATCGGTGATGCGGCCTACGGTTTGGGCGCGGGTCTGTTCTTCATTGGCTATTTCCTGTTCGAGATTCCCAGCAACCTGATGCTCGATCGCTTCGGCGCGCGGCGCTGGTTCGCGCGCATCATGCTCACCTGGGGCGCCATCACCATCGGCATGGCGTTCGTGCAGGGGCCACACAGCTTCTATGTGATGCGCTTTCTGCTCGGCGCGGCGGAGGCGGGGTTCTTTCCCGGCGTTCTGTACTACATCACTCAGTGGTTCCCGGTGCGCCATCGCGGCAAGATCCTCGGGCTGTTCATCCTCTCCCAGCCGATCGCGATGATGATCACCGGCCCCGTGTCCGGCGGCCTGCTGGGCATGGACGGCGTCCTCGGCCTGCACGGCTGGCAATGGCTGTTCATCGTCATCGGCACCCCGGCGCTCCTGCTCACCTGGCCGGTGCTGCGCTACCTGCCGGACGGCCCCAAGCAGGTCAACTGGATGAGCGAGGACGAAAAAACCTGGCTCACCGGCGAACTGGCCAAGGACCTGCAAGCCTACGGCCAGACCCGCCACGGCAATCCACTGCACGCCCTCAAGGACAAGCGCGTGTTGCTGCTGGCGCTGTTCTACCTGCCGGTGACCCTGAGCATCTACGGCCTGGGCCTGTGGTTGCCGACCCTGATCAAGCAGTTCGGCGGCACGGACCTGGTTACCGGCTTTGTGTCGGCGGTGCCGTATATCTTCGGCATCGTCGGGCTGTTGATCATCCCGCGCAGTTCCGACCGTTTGAACGACCGCTATGGCCACCTGGCGGTGCTCTATGTACTGGGTGCCATCGGCCTGTTCTGCAGTGCCTGGCTGAGTGTGCCGGTGCTGCAAATGGCCGCGCTGTGCCTGGCGGCGTTCGCGCTGTTTTCCTGCACGGCGGTGTTCTGGACCCTGCCGGGGCGGTTTTTCGCCGGCGCCAGTGCGGCAGCGGGCATTGCGTTGATCAACTCGGTGGGCAACCTCGGCGGCTATATCGGCCCGTTCGTGATCGGCGCGCTCAAGGAATACACCGGCAACCTGGCTTCGGGCTTGTACTTTTTGTCCCTGGTGATGGTGTTCGGGCTGGTCTTGACCGGCGTGGTCTACCGCGTGCTGGAGCGCAAGCATGTGCTGCCTGCCGAGCAATTTGCCGCCAGTGCCCGTGGCGCCACACGTACTTAATCGAGGAGAAGTTTCATGCGTTTAGTTCAGTTCGAGGTGTCCAACGGCGAGCGCCGGGTCGGTGTGGTGGAGGGCAGCCAGGTGCGCGAAGTGCTCAGCGCCCACAGTGTGCGCGAGTTGGCGCTGGCCGCGATCGAAGCCGGCGTGGGCCTGGTGCAGCAGGTGCAGAGCCTCGGCCTGGGCGACAGTCATCATTACGCCGAGCTGCTGGCCGACCTGAAGATCCTGCCACCGCTGGACCACCCGGACCCGGCCCATATGCTGATCAGCGGCACCGGCCTGACCCACCTGGGCAGCGCGTCGGCGCGGGACAAGATGCACCAGCAGGCCGGTGACGACAGCGCGTTGACCGACACCATGCGTATCTTCAAGTGGGGCGTGGAAGGCGGCAAACCGGCGGCCGGCCAGGCGGGCGTGCAGCCGGAGTGGTTCTACAAGGGCGATGGCAGCATCGTGGTGCGCCCCGGCGCGGCGTTCCCGGTGCCGCCCTTTGCCGAAGACGCCGGCGAAGAGCCGGAGATCGGCGGGCTGTATGTGATCGGCCACGACCGCAAGCCCTATCGCCTGGGTTTCGCGGTGGGCAACGAGTTCTCCGACCATGTGATGGAACGCAAGAACTACCTGTACCTGGCCCATTCCAAACTGCGCAGTTGCAGCTACGGCCCGGAGTTGCGCGTGGGCGAGTTGCCCCGGCATCTTGCGGGCACCAGCCGCATCCTGCGCAACGGCGAGGCGATCTGGCAGAACGAGTTCCTCAGTGGCGAGGCCAATATGTGCCACAGTCTGGAAAACCTTGAGTACCACCACTTCAAGTACAGCCAGTTCCTCAAACCCGGCGATGTCCACATTCATTTCTTCGGCACCGCCACCCTGTCATTCGCCGACGGTATACGTACCCAACCGGGCGATGTGTTCGAGATCAGCCAGGCCGAGTTCGGCGCGCCGCTTGTCAATCGTGTCGGCAGTGCCGACGCCGTCTTCGAACCCGGCGACGTCATCACCCTTTAAAGGAGAGCCACATGCCCCAGTTCCTTGGTCACAACTACATCGGCGGCCAGCGCAGCGCCAACGGCAGCCTCAAGCTGCAGAGCGTCGATGCGGCGACCGGCGAAGCCTTGCCCCAGGATTTCTACCAGGCGACCCCGCAGGAAGTCGACGCCGCCGCCAAGGCCGCGGCAGCGGCTTACCCGGCGTACCGCGCCTTGAGTGCGTCGCGCCGCGCGCAGTTCCTTGACGCGATCGCCGATGAGCTGGACGCGCTGGGCGATGCCTTCGTCGAACTGGTCTGCCGGGAAACCGCGCTGCCCGCTGCGCGTATCAAAGGCGAGCGCGGCCGCACCAGCGGGCAGATGCGGCTGTTCGCCACGGTGTTGCGTCGCGGCGATTTCTACGGCGCGCGCATCGACAAGGCACTGCCGGATCGCCAGCCGCTGCCACGCCCGGACCTGCGCCAATACCGCATCGGTCTGGGCCCGGTTGCGGTGTTTGGCGCGAGCAACTTCCCCCTGGCGTTTTCCACGGCGGGCGGGGATACCGCCGCCGCGCTGGCGGCCGGCTGCCCGGTGGTGTTCAAGGCCCACAGTGGGCATATGGCCACGGCCGAGCGCGTCGCCGATGCGATCATTCGCGCGGCCGAGACCACCGAGATGCCGGCGGGCGTGTTCAACATGATCTTTGGTGGCGGCGTCGGTGAAGCGCTGGTCAAGCACCCGGCGATCCAGGCGGTCGGCTTTACCGGCTCGCTCAAGGGCGGGCGCGCCCTGTGCGACATGGCGGCGGCGCGTCCGCAGCCGATCCCGGTATTCGCCGAGATGTCGAGCATCAACCCGGTCATCGTGTTGCCCCAGGCCCTGCAGGCGCGGGCCGAAACCGTGGCACGCGAGCTGACTGCCTCGGTGGTGCAAGGCTGCGGCCAGTTCTGTACCAACCCCGGTCTGGTGATCGGCCTTGCGTCGCCGGCCTTCAGTGCGTTCACCCAGCAGGTGGCGCAACTGATCGGCGATCAGCCGGCGCAGACCATGCTCAATGCCGGCACCTTGAGCAGCTATGACAAGGGCCTGCAAAAACTGCTGGCGCACCCCGGCATCCAACACCTGGCCGGTCAGGCTCAAGCCGGGCAACAGGCGCGGCCGCAGTTGTTCAAGGCCGATGTCAGCCTGCTGATCGACGGCGATGAAGTGCTGCAAGAGGAAGTGTTCGGCCCCACCACGGTGTTCGTCGAAGTCGCCGACCAGGCCCAGCTCAGCGCCGCCTTGCATGGCCTGCACGGCCAGCTCACGGCGACGATCATCGGCGAGCCGGCCGACCTGCAACAGTTCGCCGAACTCACGCCGCTGCTGGAGCAGAAAGTCGGGCGTATCCTGCTCAACGGTTACCCGACCGGCGTGGAAGTCTGCGATGCGATGGTGCATGGCGGGCCGTACCCGGCGACGTCGGATGCGCGTGGCACCTCGGTCGGCAGCCTAGCCATCGACCGCTTCCTGCGCCCGGTGTGTTTCCAGAACTACCCGGACAGCCTGCTGCCCGACGCGTTGAAAAACGCCAACCCGTTGCGTATCCAGCGCCTGGTGGATGGCACACCGTCACGCGACTCGCTGTAACGCGCACCTGAGAACAATAACAATCCAGGAGGCTACATGTCGTTTCACGCCGTCAGCGCACACCGTGCGCAACTGGGGGAGGGTCCGTTCTGGGACATGCCCACCCAGGCCCTGTATTGGGTCGACATCGCTGGCAAACAGGCGCTGCGCCTGCTGGACGGGCAGTTGCAGGCCTGGCGGTTGCCGGAGCATGTGTCCGCGTTTATCCCGTGTGAACGCGGCGATGCGTTGGTGACCTTGAGCAGCGGCGTCTACCGATTGGACCTGGCGAGCGCCGCGTTGAGCCTGTTCTGCGTGGCCGACCCGCACGCGGGCAACCGTGGCAATGAAGCGCGCTGCGACGCCCAGGGCCGCCTGTGGCTGGGCACCATGCAGAACAACATCGGCGAGCACGGCGAAGACCTGCCCGTTACGCGACGTTCCGGCGGGCTGTTTCGTGTGGATGCCGATGCGCGGGTCACGCCGTTGCTGCACGGCCTGGGTATTCCCAACACCTTGCTGTGGAGCGACGACGGCCGCCAGGTGCATTTCGGCGACAGCCTCGACGGCACGCTGTATCGGCATGCGATCCAAGCGAACGGCCAACTCGACCCCGCCCAGCCCTGGTTCGGCCCGCATGGGCGCGGCGGGCCGGACGGGTCGGCGATGGACAGTCAGGGCTACATCTGGAACGCGCGCTGGAACGGCAGTTGCCTGCTGCGCCTGACGCCGGACGGTGAAGTCGATCGCATCGTCGAACTGCCCGTCAGCCGCCCCACCAGTTGCGTGTTCGGCGGGCCCGACCTCACCACCCTGTACATCACCAGCGCCGCCAGCCCCTTGGATCACCCCTTGGACGGTGCGGTGTTGGCCATGGAGGTCGATGTGCCCGGCAAACCGTGTCACCGCTTTGCTGGCTGAACGCTATACCGCTTCACCGCTTTACCCCTGTAGGAGCGAGCTTGCTCGCGAAAAACGTTAACGATGACGCGCGCATCCTGAATGCACGCGGCGCTCTCTGGCTTTTCGCGAGCAAGCTCGCTCCTACAAAAAAAAGAAAACAACAATAAGGAGTCAACCGTATGAATCGTCGTCGTGCTATCCGTTCCTTGTGCTGCGCCGCTGTGGCGGTCTCGGCCATCAGCTTGAGTGGGCTGTCGCTGGCCGCTGAAGCAGTAAAAATCGGCTTCCTGGTCAAACAAGCCGAAGAACCCTGGTTCCAGACCGAATGGGCCTTCGCCGAAAAGGCCGGCAAGGAACATGGTTTCACTGTGATCAAGATCGCCGTGCCCGACGGCGAGAAGACCCTCTCGGCCATCGACAGCCTGGCCGCCAACGGCGCCAAGGGTTTTGTGATCTGCCCGCCGGACGTGTCCCTCGGCCCGGCCATTGTCGCCAAGGCCAAGGTCAACGGCTTGAAAGTCATGGCCGTGGATGATCGCTTCGTCGACGCCAAGGGCAATTTCATGGAAGACG